>Ga0268299_1001462_pt1 | contig 41053 bp, 30 predicted proteins | sample NOBtaG_FD_193484 | JGI IMG/M metagenome (GOLD analysis project Ga0268299, IMG submission 193484) | Activated sludge microbial communities from bioreactor in Nijmegen, Gelderland, Netherland - NOB reactor | ecosystem: Engineered > Bioreactor > Aerobic > Activated sludge | place: Netherlands... | reverse complement strand
GGACCCGGACCCTCCGGATGGCGAACGTACACGCGCATACAAAAAGTGCCCCTCGAAAAACAAGCATCGAGGACGCATTCACGGAGAGGGTGCCTTGACTTTTCACTTCATATAGGTGCCACCCCGGGTCCTGCTGGCCCACTAAACGCATATAGGCCTCGTGGACCAGCGCGGTGGTCTGCAATGTCTGTCCGTCGGACTGGCGGTTCATGTAAGAGTGGGCAAGTCGCTTCAATTCGCCATACAGAATGGGCAGCAAGTCTTCAGCGGCCTGTTTGTCGCCGCCAATGGCCGCGTCGAGCACCTGAGTCAGATTGGCGGGCTCGTGCGGCGGCATGCAACCGTTCCCCAATTCGAATGAAGGGTCAATTGCGGCGATTGCGTATGGGATATTGAGGCCGCATGAGCCTTCAGCATGGGATTCTACCGCCGGTCGTACGAACGATGCAAAAAGCCCTTCTGCGTTGCGGGAAGTGAGCCGGGTTGGTCGCGAACGCTGAATGGCATTCAGAACACTCATGCGGGTTGATCTCGAAGGCTTTTGACCGTGACCGTCGACCCGCTCAGGACGTCGGACGGTATACTCCCATCCTGTGGACGCGAATAAACAAGTTGTCTATTTCCATGCCGAGGACTACGCCGGCCCCGTGCGGCGAATGGTCTCGTTTGTCATCGATCAATCATTGATGCTGCTGTTGGCGATGGTGCTGCTGGCTGGCGCTGTCCTGCCGCACCCACCCGAGGTGGCCCAGCAAATTGCGGCAGCCAAGGACAAAGCCGAGAAAGATGCCGTCATCAAGGCGTATAACGAAATCCCTGCGATTCAGGCCCGGCGGGCAAACTCGATGCAATTCTGGCTGATTCTTGTCGTGGTCTACCACATTGGCATGCGCCGCACGCACGGTGGGACATTCGGCCATCGACTGACCCGTATGAGGCTCGTTGATGTCAGCGGTGAGCCGCCGTCGTGGGGGACGCTGATCAAAAGATTCGTCGTGGCGGCGATGTTCACCGCTCCGTTCGGCGCATCGTATTTTGCATGCATGGGCCATCCGAAGCGTCAGTCGATACACGACCGTCTTTGCAGCACCTGGATGATTCGGGCCGGTGCCAAGCCGGCCGGTCCGGCGGCGCTGGCCTACCGGATTCGCCCGATTTCAGCATTTCTCATCAAGTATTTTGACGTCGAGCCCATGCCTGAAAACGCCGTTCCCACGGCCTCAACGGGCCCGGCGGACGATGGCGCAAATTCCGCCTGACGAATTTTCTTGCATTGCACGATCCCTGTGGTAAGATGTCGTTTAGGTGGAAGTGGGCCCAGGAGGTCCACACCGTGCTATTTAGCATCAGGACCGAGCGTGCACTAGAAGCGCTCGGGAGACTGGCAGCCATTGCCACGCCGGGACAGCGGGTTTACCTCGAAGACATCCTTGACGGTACGGACGCCCCGCGTGCGTTCCTGTCAAAAGTCTTCACGCGCCTCTCACGCGCGGGGATCGTCACGTCGCTCCGCGGGCGATTTGGCGGCTACACGCTTGCACGCGATCCCGATCGCATTACCCTTCGCGAAGTGGTCGAAGCCGTAGACGGCGCCGATCCGCAGGTTCGCCTGCCGCTTTCGCAGCGGCAGTTTGACCCGGGCGGGCAGTCCACGCGTTGGGCCATGCGCATGCAGCCGGTGCAGGCGGCCATCCAGCAGATGCTGGAGACCACCACCCTGGCCGACTTGCGCGAAGAGTGTGCCGGACGAATCCCCAGCGTCAAATCCGGTGACGTCGATGGCGAAACTGACTGCGCTGACGCTTCCCGGGAAGAGTCGCCCCGACTGCAAATTCAGGCGCGGTGAACACTTCGGCTGTATTGCGATGCACTCGGCGTCGGCGTACACGCCACATAATCGTGATCCGGCGGGCTTGTCCGCCGCGCCGCGCGGCCCGATCATGCGGGCATGAGTTCAGCAGATCCGATTCGCGTTCGCTTTGCACCGTCGCCCACAGGCTATCTTCATGTGGGAGGGGCCCGCACAGCCTTGTTCAACTGGCTGTTCGCCAGGCGCAATGACGGGCAGTTCATCATTCGCATCGAAGACACCGACATCGATCGCAACATCCCCGGGGCCGAGGAGAAGCTGCTCGCGGACTTGCGATGGCTTGGGCTTCAGTGGGATGAGGGACCCGATGTCGGTGGCGATCGGGGGCCGTATCGCCAGAGCGAGCGGCGAGCCCTTTACGACGAGGCAGCCGATCGGCTGTTGAAATCGGGTCATGCCTACTACGCGTTTGATACAGCCGAGGAATTGAACGCCAAGCGCAAGGACGCCGAGACGCGCGGCACGGTGTTCAAGTATCAGCGGCCCAAGAAGTTGCCGACCGCGGCCGACGCGGATCGCGCGCGGGAACAGGGCAAGCCGGTTGTCGTGCGCTTCAAGGTGCCCGACGAAGCCATCACCATTCACGATGAGATCCTTGGCGACGTCAGTTTCGCGGCGGGCGAATTGGAAGACCTGGTCATCGTCAAATCGAATGGCTGGCCGACATACCACTTCGCGGTCGTCGTGGACGATGAGCACATGCGGATCTCACATGTGCTGCGCGCTCAGGAGCACTTGATGAACACGCCCAAGCACGTGTTCATCATGCGTGCGCTGGGTTACCGCGTGCCAAAGTTCGCGCACATGCCGCTGGTCTTCAACATCGACGGCACCAAGATGAGCAAGCGCGACAAGCACAAGGTCGTGCGCGCGTCGGTCAAGGACTTGATGAAAAAGGCGAAGTGGACGGTCAACGACCTGTCGCGGGCCGTGGGGTGCAGCGTCGAGTCGGCCGAGCGATGGCTCGACAAGGTGGATGGCGAGTTTGACGCGTCGCAACTGTCGGCGGCGGCCATGACCACCGGTGCGATCATCCCGGAAATCGACGTGCATGATTTTCGCGCGGCGGGCTATCTGCCCGAGGCCGTGCTGAACTTTCTCGCGCTGATCGGATGGTCACCCGGAGGCGATCGGGAAATCATGTCGCTCGAGGAAATGCGCGGCCTGTTTTCGATCGATCGCATCAACAAGACCCCGGGGCGATTCGATCGGGACAAACTGCTGTCGATCAATACGACCTATGTCGGCGCGGCGTCGCCCGAACGACTGCGGGCGGCCTATCGGGATTACGCCGCCGTCGCCGGAACGCCGCTGTCGGGACTGGATGACGCCACGCTCGATCATGCCCTGAAACTGTGCAAGGGATTCCGCACGTTTCGCGATGTCGACGCGAAGGTCGGCCCGCTGTTCCTGCCGGATGACATCGTGATGTTCGATGCCGATGCTGTCGCCAAGGTGATGGAGAAGAAGGGGGGCTACGGCATCCTTGAGAAACTAACGCCAGTGCTGACCGGGCTCGCCGATTGGACGCCCGCGGCGATTGATGGAGCGCTTAAGGCGTTCTGCGAGGCCAATGGCGTGAAGCTCAACGACGTGGCCCAGCCACTCCGCATTGCCATCACTGGGCGAACGGTCAGTCCGGCCATCGGCGAGTCGCTGGCCCTGTTGGGTAAGCCGCGCACCATGGTTCGAATTCAGCAATGCCTCGCGCGCCGCGCGGCGTAACCGACGCGACGGATGATATAATCATGACATGGAAGACTTCGAGGCGAAGATGCGCCGCGGCGGATCATCCGCCATTGAAGACGCCGGACTGTTCTTCATGAAAAAAGACCCGGTGCATCTTGCGCTTCACGCACTTGTGCGGAATCTTGATCGGCTTGGGGTTCCATATGCGGTTGCCGGCGGAATGGCCCTGGTGGCGCATGGGTACGATCGAACGACAGTGGATGTCGATATTCTGGTCACGCCAGAATCGCTCGCTGCAATACACGATTCACTCGATGTGCTGGGGTATGTACGACCATACGAAAAGAGCCGCAATCTCCGCGACGTTCAGTACGGGGTTCGCATTGAATTCCTCGTGACCGGTCAATACCCGGGCGACGGCAAGCCCAAGCCGGTCGCGTTTCCCGATCCGGCTGCGTCGAACACACAAATTGACGGCATTAGTTATGTGAATCTGCCCACGCTCGTCGAACTCAAAATCGCGTCCGGAATGACCAACCCCGGCCGGCTTAAGGATCTGGCCGATGTGCAGGAACTGATACGGGCCGTGAAGCTCCCGCGCGATTTCAGCGGGCAACTCAATTCGTTTGTCCGCGAAAAGTTCGATGAGTTGTGGATCGCTGTGCAGAATGATCGCGGGCAGGACGAATGAATTGACAGTTTCCTCAATCGGATTCCCGTTGGTTTAATCCAACATAGCCGCGACGAATCCAGCGATATCAAGAGCATTGGCGACGCGGTCGCAATTCATGTCGGCGCGGGCGACGTCGGTCGGCGATTGCGGCACGCCGAGGACGGCCTGCACGAATCGCGAGACATCGCGGCCGTCGGCGGTGCCATTTCCGTCGACGTCGCCTTGAATAACTGGCGTTCCGAAAACGCGCGTCGCCGGGACCGCGCCCATGCCGCCGGGCTGCCAGTTGGTCTGGCCCTGATCGGTGTTGGCAGCGAAGCCGGTGCTCTCGCCCGCCATCACCCAGACGCCATTAACGAAAGGCTGCACGTTTGATTCGGCGACGATCCAGTAATTCTGCCCCGTGCAGAGGCGCGGATGCAACGCGGAATTGACTACTTCCATCACAGGATCCCAGCCGATCGTGGTCACGGTCAGGAACATCTCCTCGATGATGACCGTTGAGGGGATGCTCACGCCCGGCGTGGAGTCGTCATCGGTTCGCAGGGTCACCCGCACCAGGGCATGGGTGTTGCCTTCGAAATCGTTATTCATGAACCAGAGGCCGGCGGAGTCGAAGGTGTAGTCGCCGGTCGGCGTGAAACGAACGCCGACGGACTGGTTGATGAAGACATCGGGTCCCCAATATCCAAGGAATCCGCCGGGATCGGTCGTGGCGTAAATGGTGTCACCGCGAGTTTGAGCGGCCGAGATTGGAAATGCGAGAATCGCGAGAAGTGCAACCCGATGCGGCGTCGAAGAGGCGGATCGCATGCGCATTTGTGTTCCCTCCCAAAGAATGTCGCGGCTCGCCGATAGAGAATATCACGCTTCGGTCTGTTCGGCAGCATCGCCGCCATCCCCCGACGCGGCATTCAGCTTGATCAACGGATTTTCGAATCCCTTTCGGGCGCAGATCGCCTCGATGATCTCGTCGAACGCCTTGTAGTGGTACTCGTCAATTCGCGTCGGCTCCTCGGGCTCGCCGTGATAAAGATCGACCCAGCCCTTGGCACGGAATCGCTCCGTATCGAGTCGCTTCATTGAATCCCAGGCGATGACCGGTCCGCCGTTGAGCGAAAGCCCGTTGTCATCGAGTCGAGCGCGAGCCCGTCGCACGCGAATGACGTAGATCAGCGCTACCGCGGCGAGTACGGCCAGGCCGTAGGCAAAATTCTTCTGCCAGCGGATGTCGGTCGCGGTGTGTTGCAGGCGTTCGACCTTCAACTCGCCGGTGGGGCGGTTGTTCTGCACCGCAAACCGGAACCAGTGCCCCTGGCCGACGTAGTACCATGCGTCCGAAGTCTTCAGCGACGGCGGGCCGCCAAAGATCGAACCGATGGCCGCCTCGGGATCATCATGCGCGCCAAGGCGAAGCTCCTTTACGCGCTCGATATTCTCTTCGTTCACTGACGTATAAATCGGGATGTGCCCGGATGGCGGCCGCTGATCCGCCGGCAGCGTCTTGAGGAACTCGCGGACATTGTTTTTCTCGTAGCCGACCCACCCGTCATAGGCATACCACACTGCAAAAATTGCGACGAGCAGGAATAGAAGCGTGCTGCGCACCTTGCGCTCGGCGTTGGGACCGCTCTCAATAAGCATAGACGTCTCAGAAAGGAATGAACCTGGGTGAGAGGCCGGATCGGCGCGGCCAGTGAATTCTCGTCCCGTGTCCGATGTGGCGCATGATGACCGACGACCGGCCCGGCATCAAGTCGATTGTCCGAACCGTGTTCGCGCGCTGCGATTCAACGATAGCAATCAATGTCCATGGCCGGAATGATCGATCATGCCCGGGCCGGTTGGCGGCGGCGGAGGGGGCGTTCCACCCGGCACGTTCTGGAAGTCCTTGGCCTGCTTGTCTAATTTGGCGACATCGTCCCTGGCGAGCACGAACACGCGATCGAGCCCGGCCGAACTGGTCGCAAATCGCGTGTCGTCGGTGGGGCCGCGGCCGGAGACGCGCAGCTCGAACGGCGAACCAGATTCCGTTTCCACGGCGACGGCCAGCGCCGGCTGGTCAAGACCGAATTCGGCGAGGTTCGCGCCGGTGTAGCGCACATAGTGTTTGAGCCGCATGTCCCGGAGCGCATCGAGATAGGACGTCATCTTCGCAGGATCGACCGGAAACGTGGATTCGCCGGCGAGTTGCCATTTGCCGGACTCTTTCGAGAACGTCACGGGGGCAGCACTCGTTACGGTCAGGCGCTTCGTCTGATTCGGTTCGAGTGTGACGACGTGGGTCTCAAACAACTCGGCGGTCAGGTCGTCGTACACCTTGGCGTCGATTTCGCAGATGGTACGACCGGTCTCCAGCATGGCGACCGTCTTCCCATCGGCGGTGCGAGCGAGGATCACCGTGTATTTGACCGGCGGGTCCGGCGGCTCGACCGGCTGGGAATCGGGCGCGGTGGCCGGTTGCGGCTTGGGCGGGGGATTGACCAAGACGGAAACCTTGACCGCATCGCCGCCGGCCAAACCGTAATTCGCGGCTTCGGCGGCGGTGGCAATCACCCTTCGTCCGCGCAGATTGACAAGTGCGGTGAGTGCGGCGTTGACGGCGGCTTCCTCGGCGTCGCCGGCGACAGGGGCGGTGAACGCCCACTTCCCAGCATTGTTTTCGAGCGTGCGGGTGACGCCGTCCTTGGTCACTTCTATTCCGGCCGCACGGTCGCGCGAGAAAGCAAGCAGATCGCGACTCAGGAACGCCTGCGGTGACACAAGCAGCGGCTCGACCGAATCGGCCGCCACCACAGCCACGAATTCCTCCTCTGCATTCTGGATATAGGCGCCCGTCTTGCTGGGCGTCAGTCCGCCGACGATGAGCCGGGTCGGCGTGGTCTTGCCCTCTACGACGAGTTCGATTTCCGCTCGCGGCGACGCCAGGCCGAACGCAGGGTCGGCAGATGGCTCGAATCCCAGCGCGGTCAGGCCGGCGATGGCCTTGAGCACGTCGTCCACCGCGGTGGCGTCGGCCGGTTCGCCCGGGGCGCCGGCAGCGGCGGCAAACTCCCAGCGACCGTTGTTCTTGACCAGTTCGGTGCGAGCGCCCTGGTGCACGACGGTGAGCTCTTGCGCCCGGGGTGTCGAGGCGGCGGTGATGCGTTTGTCGCGCAGGTCCTCCAAGGACACACTCAATTGGGTGAACGTAGCCTTGGGAATCTGAAAGACGGCGGGGTTCTCAGGGTCTTCAAGCTGGGCGAAGAGTTTTTCGTCGGCCATGCCGCCGACGCGGAGTTTCACCACGCGAATATCGATGTCGTATTCGGGTGTTGAGGGCATCGAAGCCGGCGGGGCCGGCGGTGGGCGGGCGGTCTTTTTCTCAATGGTGACGTTGAGCGTCATGGCTGGAGAATCCAGCCCGTACACATGCAGGTTTTGCGGGTTGTCTTCGACGAATGTTTGGGCTGTGACGTTGGCCGCGGCCGAGGCAATCGCAGCGGCCTTGCTCTGATCGGCCCGGCCCTTGACCGGTGCTTCAAGCGTCCAGGTGTTGTCGGTCTTGGCCAGCGACCACGATGCGGCTCCGGTCGCTTCCAGTTTCACAATGTCCGGCACGGCGGCGTCCACCACGCGCGTCCCGCGGTAGTCGGTGAGTCGGCGGTTGAAGTCGGAACCGAGATCGCCCTCGACGAGGTAGATCGTGTCGTCGCCTTCCTTCTGCACATAGGTTCGCGACGCGAGGGCCTGCATTGCGCCGATCTTGATCACGCGCGACTGGCCGTCCTTGCCGGTCAGTTTTACAACGCGAAACGGGCTGGCCAGCGACGTCTGCTTGTCGGCCGGACGCTCGGGGTCCGATGCGGCGAACGCCTTGACGTAATTCAGACCTGTGATTCGGGTGACATCGGATGCGACGGTGGACGACTGGGCCGGCGATTTGATCGGCGCTTTCATCCGCCAGGTGTTATCGACCTTCTCAAAGACGAACGCCTCTTTACCTTTGACCAATTCGAATCCGACCACGTCGTCGATCGGCTTATCGAAGAGGGGCGTCGGCGCACTGGGCTTGGGCGTGTCCGTTCCTGTCGTTTCGCTGCGATTAACCCACCAGATGCCGATGGTCGCGATGACGAGGGCGATGACCAGACCGATTGTTGTCTTTGGGTTCATTGGGATAATCTCATAAAGCCATTAGCTGTCAGCCATTGGCCGTTAGCTCTGAATTTCGCGATGGTGTATCTGCTCAAGCCGCCAACTTCTTTGACTCATGGCCTAAGGCTAATGGCCAACGGCTCTTTCCTACTTCCTTCGCACGTACCAGAGGAATATGCCGGGCAGGAAGATTAGCGCCGGCCAGATGCCGTACACCAGCCACGACAGCAGGGGTTTCGTACCCTTGTCGATGGGTTCTACCGTGGGGTTCATGACCGGTCCGCGTGAGATCCACTTGGGCTGTCCCTGCAGCCAATAGACAGAGTTCACGACGAGGTCGAGCGACTCCTTTGGTGGCGGAAGGAATCGCACCCGCGCCTTGTTTTCGGTTGGGATCGGGCGCTCGAGGAATCCGTCGATCAGGCACATGCCGAACGACAACACTGCAATGCGGCCCTTCTCCTTGTCACCCTCTTTTCGCTGTGCCGCGACCATGAGGTTGAACGGGCCGCGCTGCAGGTCAGGGAGTTTGACAAGCCCCTCGGTGCCGACTTCCTGGACTTCGCGAATGATCTTCAGCAACTCGGGAATCTCGGGCGCGTAGTGGGTTTCGGTCTCAGGTTGCGTCAGGACCTTTGACACCGTGACCCCTGCGGGCACCTCTGACTTCTGGATAATCGGGCAGGCGTCCGTCACCAGGAAGCGGGTGCCCTGGAGCGGCTGGCCCAGTTCGCTGTCGGTGAAGCCACTGACCGGCATGTAGCCGAATCGCAATATCGAGACGCCATAGGTGTCGGGCGATTTCGAGTCGGGCAACAGGTAGCAGATGCGTCGTCCGGAATCGATCTCAAGGCCCCAGTCGTCGGACAACAACTTTTCGTACGCGTACGGCACTTCGACGATTCCGCGCGGGCCGAACGGACCACCGGACTGCTGGTAGTCCCAGGTCGCAACGAAAAGCACGCGGCCGTCGTTAGCCAGAATGTTGCGGATCTTTGCGATCTGCTCATCCCCGAATTTCGGCTCGTTGGGCGGCGGCCCGCCGAAGGGGTTCGGCGGAGACGGGGGCGTCGGCGGGAAAACGATGAACACGTTCTCGGTGCCGGCTTCGGGCTTGGGCATCTCATCTGGCGACGCCAGGTTCCACTCGTTGACCTTGAAGTTCGCGCTCTCCAGCCGTTGCTTGACGACATTCAACTGCTGGCGCGGGATCTTGGCCTCGGGCGGCTGCATGAACGGATTGCGCTGCTGCGGCGGTGGCGGTTCGAAGATCGTAAGCACCACGGTCGCAAACGGCTTGTCGTGACTGAGCGAGACGATGGCCGACGAGATGGCGCTGTCGCCGTTGAAGGTGCGGCGTTGCTCGTCCTCGCCGCCGGCGCCGAAAGTATCGCGGAGAGGGAAGACGTCATTGAAGCCCAGGACGCGAATCTTGCCGTCCATCTCGATCACCAGGGAGTTCGACTCCTTGATGCGATCGCCCACGTTGGCGAGTTTCAACTCCGGCAGTTTTTTGATCTTCTCCTCCAACGCGGTGGCGGCCGCGATGCGATCCTTGAACAGACCGTTGTCGCGGGACTCGTCCAACAGAGCCTTAGATTTGGCATCCAACTTTGTCAGGCGGTCGGCCAAACCGCTGAGCAATTGGTTGCATGCATCCATGTTCTGTTCGAACACGGCGACCGCCTTGCGGGCCGTGGCCAGCGCCGCGGCCTGCTCATCTGGCTTGTTGGAAACGAGCGCACCCGACACGCGAAGGCGGGTTTCTTTGGCGTTTCCGGCGAACTGCTGCAGGATGTCGGCGACGCTCAGGCGCTGCTGAAAGATGCCGTTGTTTGTGGTGGCCGACCAATAATTGTGCTGCTGGATGCTGGGGAATTTCTGCTCAAACTCATCAATCTCCTTGACGAGCGGCATGATCTTGGTGGTCAGTTCATCGCAGCGATCAGCGAAGAGCTTCAGGGCCGCGGCGACGTCATCGGGCGCGGGCCCATCGCGCGGGCCGACGGCTTCGCGAAGGCCGGCGGCGAATTGCGGCACCTGTTCGGCTAGTTTGCGAAAAACCGACGCGTACTGCGAATCCGGCTTGGCGACTTGATCGGCCAGGGCGGCCAGTTTGGACAGACCGTCGCGCACCGCGGTCATGTGGGTCTTGATCTCGGCGAGTTGCGCCGAGGCCTTGGTCGCGGCTTCGCCGTATTTGGGGATGCCGTTGGCGGGCGTCAGCTCGGCGATTTCGCCGGCCGTCTTTTCCATGGCGGCCTCGTCCTGGTGCAGCACGACACCGATGTTCGCGAAAATGGGGAAGTCCGAAAGCCAGGCGTCACGCGAACCGCGCAGATCCGTAGACTGCGCCACGCGCTGCTTCAACTCGGCCACCATCTCGGTATGAAACTTCTTGTACTCCTCCAGCGTCTTCTTGTGCTCCTCCGCCTCGCCGCCGAGCGACTGGTTCAGCGTCGCAACCAGTTCCTCCTTCTTGCTGTCCGAGACGATCTGGTCCCACTTCACGCGCTGGGGCGCAAATTCCTTCATCTCGTCGAGATACTCTGAAAGCCGTTCGATATAGCCGCGCTGCTTTTCGTCGGAATCGTCCGGCTGATAGAGCATCGAGATGCGCAGTTCATCGCCGCCGTCGGAAAGCAACTGCTTCGTCCGGTCTGACAGACCGAAGCCCGCCGCGGCGATGTCCTTGCGGACAGCGACCTTCTTGAACGAACTGAAGTAGTTGACCGCACCGACCAGCGCCGCGGCCGCGATGATGCCGACCGTGACGTTCGCACCAATGGCGAAGCGCCGGCTTGACGTGACTTCGGTTGTCGTGTTGTTTACCGCCATCGCCGGGACTCCAGCACTTTGACTGACAGAAAGAGGAAGAACGCCGTGAGACTGATGAAGAAGATGATTCCCCGCGAATCGACGATGCCCTTGGCAAAGTCCTCAAAGTGTCGCAGGACATCGACATAGCCCAGCACCGACCGCCAGGCGCCGCCGCGCAGAATCGAAAGGCCCTGCACACCGAGCGTGAGCACGGCGAGGATACCGATGGCGATGATGGCCGCGATCAATTGGTGGCGGGTGAGGGCACTGGCGAAGACACCGACCGAGATGTACAGGCCGCCGAGCAGCAGCATGCCTATGTAGCCCCATGCGATTCCGCCAAGGCCCGAGGCGCCGTAGCGGAACAGGATCAGCACGTGCAACACGGTCGTGACCAGCAGGGCCACGTAGAAGACCATCGCGCCCATGAATTTGCTGAGCACGACCTCGGTGTCGGTCACCGGGGCGGTCATCAGGGTCTCGATCGTTCCCGTGGCGAACTCGTCGGCAAGGGTCCGCATCGTGAGCAGTGGAATGGCGAAGATCAGAATCTGCGCCATGTACACCAGCAACGGGCGCATCGTCGCTTCTTCGCCCGGGACCAGCGTATAGGTCATGAACAGGTAGCCCGTGGCCACCAGAAAGATCGCCGCGACGATGTAGGCGATTGGCGAGAAAAAGGCCGCATTCAGCTCGCGCTGGGTCAGGGCCGTGACGCGTTGCATCATGGGAGGTGTGCTCCGGGGGAGGTGTCGAAGTGTCCAGGTGACAAGGTGTCGAGGGTTGCTTGTGTCATGTTGTCAGCGATCAGCTATTAGTTGTCAGTTGTCAGTTTTCAGTCTTGGGTTGTCGTTTCGCTAACGGCTAATGGCTCTTCTTTTGTGCCTGTTCAGCGGTGATGCGAACGAAGTATTCTTCCAGCGAGCCGCCTTCGAGGCGGAGTTCACGCAGCGACCAGCCGTGGGTCTTGACCAGTTTGAAAATCTCTTCGCGTGGGTCGTCCTGGCCCTGGGTCTTGATGCGGTAGCGATGCCAACCATTGTCGGATGCTGCCTCGATGTCGCTCACGCCGCGCACCTGGCCGAGGGCCTTGCGAATCTCCGGTTCGGGGCCGGCGACTTCGGCGATCAGATTGCCGCGGATGTCCCGCTTAAGTTCGGCTGGTGAGCCGCTGGCCACGATGCGGCCACCGGCGATGATGATGGCCCGCTGACAGGTTGCCTCCACCTCATGCAGGATGTGGCTGCTGAGCAGGACGGTGTGCCGCTTGGCCAATTCCTGGATGAGGTGGCGGGTCTCGCGAATCTGGGTGGGGTCAAGGCCGACCGTTGGTTCGTCGAGGATGAGGACCTTGGGGTCATGCAGCAGGGCGTCGCCGAGGCCGACGCGTTGCTTCATGCCTTTGGAGAGTTGGTGGATCGGTCGGTCTATGAAGTCGCCGAGCCAGCAGAGGTCGGCCACACGGCGAATGGCGGAGACCCGGGCGTCCGGCGAGAGGCCGCGGAGTTTTCCGCGGAAGTTCAGGTACTCCCGGACGCGCATATTCTGGTCGAGCGGCGTACTTTCGGGCAGATACCCAATGACCCGGCGGACGGCGAGCGAGTCTGTGAAGACGTCGTGTCCGGCGACCGAGGCCGTGCCGCTGGTGGCCGGCATGTAGCAAGTAAGGATGCGGAGGGTGGTGGTCTTGCCGGCACCGTTGGGGCCGAGGAAGCCGACGATCTCGCCTTCGTGAATGTGGAAGGAGAGGCCGGAGATGGCGACACGGCTGGTGTAGGCTTTGGTGAGGTTCTGGACGCGGATCATGGGGAACGGTCCTTTATCAACTCATCGCGGGTTCGGGCGAAACCGGGTTTTGGGCAACGGAGCCAGCAAGATCTGCCGACGCTCTTAAGGTTGCCTGATGCCATCCACGCCGGTTGTGTTCGGTGGATGTGTGTCCAACCCGCCTCCGGACAGTGCCCGATCAGTGCCCGGTGGATCGTCTATCTAGCAAGCGGGTTCGCGGGTTGTCAAGCGAAGTTCACGCGCAAAGCCTCCGAAGTACGACAATCTAAAAGGGTTCGCGAAAACATGACGACTTGTTCGGCGGGTGGGCGTAAAGGGGATGTAACGCGGAATACGGGGACCGGCGCGATCAAACGGGTACCAGGCAAAAACGGCCGGGCGTTTGGGTGCTTGCAAAACACGCCCCGAGCGACAACGATTCCGGATCGCGGAACACTGCGGACTCCGTTTGGCGCGGGGGTCGGGGGTTTCGGCCAGCAAAGGACCCGCTGACGGCGGGTGGAAGGCGGTTGGCGTGCGATTGACTGGCGGCGCGACGTTTTGGGTGGCGGTTGGACTGCTCGCGGTGACCGCCGCCGACGCCGGTGCTCAGCCGCGCGAAAACCCGATCAGCGACGCCTTTCTGAATCAGCGGCGTGAAATTCAATTGGAAAACGACCGCCGCCGGCAGGCCGATCTGCCGCCGGCGCAACGATTCAGAATCGACTACGGCGGCTGGTTCGATTCCTACATCTTCCTGTTCGACGATGGCTACGAGAGCAGCCGGACCTTCCGCCAGAATGACCTGCGATTCTGGTTTGGCTTCTCAGCGGACGAGGGCATTCACGACGGATACCTGCGCGTTCGCACCAGTTACACCGATTTCAATTATGGCGACAGTTTTACCCGCAATGAGGATGACCTTGACGGGCCCAATCTCGAGCGCGGCTGGTACCAGCTCGACATCGCGCGGATGATCCGGAAGTACGGCGAATCGGAGATGCCGCTTGAACTGAAGATGAAGGTAGGACGAGAACTCGTTCAGCCTGGCACGGGTTACGCGATCGCGATCCCCCTCGATGCGGTTCAACTTCAGAGTGAGTTCGCGGGGTTTGAATCGACCTTCACGGCCGGCAAGACGCCTGCCAGCCTCGAGAACATTGACCGCAGCCGGCCCGTTGCGGACCACAGCTACCGCAATTTCTTTATATTCGAGGAAAAGTACAAAGGATTCGACAAGCATACGCCTTTTGTCTATTACGCATGGCAGAACGATGGGACCGGCGAGGATCCGCCGAATCTGCTCCAGGCCTATCGATACAACTCGCAATACATCGGATTCGGCTCATCAGGTGAACTGGTCAAGAACCTGCGATACAGCACCGAATGGGTGATCGAGCGCGGCACCAGTTACGGAAACGATCGCTTTCTTCACACCGACGACATCAAGGCATGGGGATTCGACAACCTCATTGAATACCTCTTTGACCATGAGACCAAGCCGACCATCGCGGCCGAATACATGTTCGCGAGCGGCGACCCCGACCGGCTTGGCAGCCCCACGAACGCGGCGGGCGGCAATCGCAACGACCATGTAGACAACAGTTTCATTGGCTTCGGCTTCCGCGACACCGGCCTCGTGCTGGCGCCGCGACTGTCGAACATTCACATCTGGCGACTTGGCGGGAGTTTCCGCCCTCTTCCGCGCGTCGAAGTCGCCAAGGACCTCGAATTGGGCACGAATTGTTTCCTCTATGCCAAAGACCAGGGGACCGGGGCCATCTCGGACACCCTGGCTGATCGCGAGTCCAGCTACGTGGGCTGGGAAATGGACTATTACGCCAACTACCGGGTAACGAGCGACTTGTCGCTGACGGTTCGATATGGGGTATTTTTCCCAGGTACTGCCTATTCAGACCAATCCAATCGCACCTTTCTACTGACGGGGTTGTCATGGTCGTTCTGACGCGATTGCCTGGCTACCGATCTTATTATGGGGTGATCCGGTATTTCGGGACGTTTTTTTCCTCGCGAAAGCTGGTCCGCATTCTTGCACTGGCATGGATATTGCCCATTGTTGGGTGCCTCGGTCCGCGCACGCAGCCGGCGACCCATGATACGGCTGAGATGTCGGACGCGGGGTTTCAAGCCTATTTGGCGGAAGCACCTTATGTGACCGTCGAGGAGGCATACCGGGCCATGCTGATCCTTGCGGACGGTGAAGACACGTGCAAAACGCATGCGGAGCGGGCGGAGAAATTGGAGAGCCGCGGAATCGCCCGCGCGGCGTGGAAACTGAAGCCGGAGAATATCATCGACACGGGCTCCGTGTCTTACATGGTGGTGAAGATTTGCCAGATACGCGGCGGGATCAACTTCACGCTGTTTGGCTCGTGGGGCCTGGGCGACCGGCGCTACGCGATGCGAGAACTGGTGTACCGCAAGATGCTGGATGAAGCGGCGGATTACCAGGCGATTGCTGGAGACCGGTTGATCGGTCTGATGGCCCGCGCGGACGACCTGATGCAAAAGAAAGGGCTTTACGAGTCGACTAAGATCGACTTGAGCGACGAAACGGACCGCGACGAATCGGGCGAACTGATTGTGCCACCGACCCCAAGTGGTGCTCCGTCGACGACGACGGAACCGGTAGAGGAGTCCGATTCCGGGAATCTGCCGCTGCAGCCTGCCGGGACGAATGGCGGCGGCATATAAGTAATTCGGGCGCGATTCCGGACCGGAGACTTTCGGGGGGCCGGAAAAGCCGAAGGTCGATTTCTTCAAGGAGTTGCGATGTACGGGTGCAAGCACAGTTTGATGGTGGCGATGTCTCTGTCGATGCTCGTGGCGGGCGCGGCCCACGCGGCCGACGAGCCCGCAACCGATTCGCCCGTGACGACGAGGGCCGCACAGAAAGACGCGCTGAAATATCAAGTTGTTGAGACGAGCGGCAAGGCTCGCATCGGGGCGATCGGCCTCGATCCCAAGTCTAGCGCGGGCTGGCGCGAATTGAAGGCCGCCGACGTGATCAACGCCGGTACTCAGATTTGCACTGGCGCACGCGCACGCGTCAAACTGGTCGCGGTTCCGGCCGATCCTCCCACTGTACTGATGATCGAGCCGTTTACGAGCGTCCAAATTTCCGCACTTGAGTTCAAGGACGGCGCGGCGTTTTCGCGCATGCAGATCGGCTATGGCGCTGTGCGCGCCGGTGTGGCAGAGGGCAGCGTTCGCAGCAATATGGAGATCGCTTCGCCGGGCGCCGTGCTTTCGAAGCAGGGCACCGACATTTTCCGGTTCCACTACTACACGCCGAACGACTGGGGCATGTCCCTGTCGGATCGTGGTCGCGGCCTGATTCAGGCCATCCAGAATCGGAACAACCGCACCTTCACCGGCGGCCGAGTGCCCGGTTCTCAGTCGCGCTTCGTGCGACCGGGCCAGTCGGTCAACCAGGAGATGCTGCGAACCATCGAGACCGAGGTCTTTAGCCGGTTTGTGAACGTGAGCGACCTGTATGGTTTGACCCAGGGCGATCTCAAGCTGTTGTCGTTGTGGGGCAATGGTCTGACCATCCGCGGGCTCGACGGCAATCTGATCGACCTGCCGAATCTGGTCGGCCGCCCCAACACCATGAATCCCCAGGATGATGTCATGGCGACCGGTGTAAACAATGGCACCACCCTGCAACTTCAGCAAGCATTGGATCGCATCAAGATCAATCAACGGCTCCAGCCGCGGGGCAACAACGCCGGCGACTTCGGCATCGGCCAGGGCGGCGTGCCGATCAACGTCTTCAACAACGCCGGCAAGGCGGTTCAGTCGATGACCCTGCTCAACCATGCGGCACAAAAGTCGTCTTGGATGCGATCCAAGGGCGCGGTGATCGGCCGGAAGTAGAGCGGCGTAAAGAATTTTTCAAAACAGGCCGACGGCCTGATCGAAAATAGCCGGGGGTGTTGGTCGCAATCGCGATCAACACCCCCGGGTTGCTTCATGCGAAGCGCCAGCACACTGAGGGACTGCCCTTCGTGCCGGGCCCGACGTTTCTCACTCGGGGCGTTCTTTTATGTCAGTTTGTTGTTGCAACTGACGATCCAGAAACATCGTGGCCGTTAGCGTGGCGATGTCTCGGTTTTCCTTCTTGGCGAAGCCGTGGCCCTCGTCTTTGGCCAGCATGTACCAGACCGTTCGGCCGCGGTCGCGCATGCCCTTCACGATCTGCGCCGCCTCGAACGCCGGCACGCGCGGATCGTTGGCGCCATGCTGCACGTAAAGGGCCGAGGTGATCTTGTCGGCATTGGCCAGCGGCGAGATTTTCTTCATGAACTCGAGCATCTTGGGATCGCGCTCGTCGCCGTATTCGACGCGGCGAAGATCCACGCGGTAAGGGGCGGTCTTCTCCAGAAACGTCACGAAGTTGGCGATGCCGACGATGTCGACGCCGGCCTTGATTCGATCGGGGAAGTGCGTCAGGCTGGCGAGGACCATGTAGCCGCCGTAAGAGCCGCCATAGACCGCGACGCGCTTGGCATCGAGTTCCTTCTGTTTGCCGACCCAGTCGAGCAACGCGCCGATGTCCTTCACGCTGTCCTCGCGCTTGAAGCCGTCGTCCAGCATGTGGTAGTCGCGGCCGTAGCCGGTCGATCCGCGAACATTGGGCACCAGCACGGCGCATTTCATCTCGGTCACCCAGTACTGATAGACGCTTGAAAATCGCGGCCGCTCCTGGCTTTCGGGGCCCCCGTGGATGGAGATGATGACGGGGAAGGGGCCGTTTCCGGCGGGGCGGTAGTAATACGCCGGTATGAGTCGCTTTCCGCCGCCGGCGACGTCATCAAACGTGGGAAACTCGATGCGCGTCGGCGTGACGAATTTCTCGGGATTCAGCCCGCCGATCTCGCTCTCGGTCCAACGGGTGATCTTGTTGTCCGCGAAGGTGACAACATAGACGTCGGTCGGAGCGGTGGGCGTGGTGATGGAGACGGACATTCGCTTGCCGTCATTGGAGAACGAGAGTCCGCCGATCAAGCCCATGCGGATGTCGGTCGCGGGCTTGTATTCCCCGGGGACGGCGTCGGGCTTGGCGAAGTACACGCGCGACATGCCGTCTTCGTTGGCAATGAACGCGATGCGATCGCCCGCCGGCGAGACCGTGACTCCATCCACGTTCCAATTGAGATTCGGCGTGAGATTGACATCCTTGCCGGTCGCGAGGTCCCGGCGGTAGAGGTTCTCAAACTGGCCGGCCCTGTCGCTCATGAAGAAAAGGCTCTTTCCGTCGGCACTGAATGCGCCGCCGCTGTATGCGAACTTCTCATCCTTCGGGCTGAGACGCTCGGCCTTCCCGGTTGCGACATCAACGATGTAGATGTACGACTCCTTCACCGAGACATACTCTACGACGGTCAGTTTTGTTCCGTCGCTGTTGAAATCGCGGGGATAGAACGCGCCGCTGACCTCCATGAGCAGGCGGGGCTTGAAGTCCGGAGCGGCGGCCACGTAGATGTCGCCGTCGCGTTTGTTGCGGCCGGTGCCGGTGAAGGCCACGAGCTTGCCGTTTCGGGCGACGACCAGCGACTCGTGCCGGCTCTCGCCGTCAGTCAACAGGGTTTCCCGGCCGTCGTCGAGATCAAGCAGATACAACTGGCTGTATTCATTTCCACCGGTGTCGCGGAAATAGAAGACCTTCCTGTCCTTCGAGCCGGGCAGGAATGCGCCGCCGCGGATCGGTTCGTTGGAGAACGTGAGCTGCTTGCGGGCGCCCATCGGGCTGCTGACCAGGTGCAATTGATCGGTGTTGCCGAAACGCGTGCTGATGAGAATCTGCGTTCCGTCATCCGAGAAATCGGCGAACGAAGCCGCGCGCACGTTTAGATATTGATTCATGCGCTCGCGCAGGGCCTGCGGGATTTCGGGCACGCCCTCGAGAACCACCTGGCCGATCTCGCGGGTTGTGGGCGCATCGGACGCCACGCCCCGGCTTGCGGCAAGGGCGAGTGCCGCGGCGCACGCGGCGAGTCTCAAGCAACGATGAATATGAACACAATTCGAAAAAAACATATGTCTGCTCCTGAGCGATTCGGGTTGCGGAGATTCGATTGAACCACCGACCAGGATTTTCTCGGGAGCGCGCGTGAATTGCAATGGGAAGCCAGTGCTAACGATGGGGCCGCCGGACGGAAGTCGAAGGGAATTTGCTCAAACGACGGGGGTATTTGACAGGAATTCCGGCCGGGCTCCGTCGCGGCGAGGGCGAACGCACGCATGGTCGCACCCAGCGGCCCCCATGCCGTTCACAGGCGGGATATCGTTGGGTGTCTTAATCGAGCCGGATCAATGGCTCGAAATCCATAAACGGCGCGGCGTGGGCCACGGCGCTTGCCTCGCGAATGAGCCTTTGCACGCATGCGACCGCGGCATCATCGAAGCGCAGGGCATAGCCGAACGTGCCATCGGTGTACTCGGCGACGGCCACGTTGATGCCCACCAGGCGACCGCGCTGATCGAGAAGCGGGCCGCCCGAGAAGCCCGGCTCGATCTGCGCGGTCGATTCAATGAGCCGGCTGTAGTCGGACAGTCCGGCCGGGTCCAGTTCGGCTTGGAGGGATGCGACACGTCGCGTGATGACTCCTTGGCGAAGGAGCAGCGCCGGGCTACCCGGTGGGCGGCCAACGGCGACAACGGGCTGACGCACGCGGGGAGCGTGCGGGATGGGCATGAGGGCCGGCAGGTTGGTGCGATCAATCTGCACGATGGCGAGATCTTGATGGACGTTGGCCGCGACGGTTCGGGCGGCACATCGCGTGCCGTCCGCGAGCACGACGGTGATCGCGCGGGCCTGCTCGACGACATGGGCATTGGTCAGAATGAGGCCCGCAGCGTCCACGACGACGCCGGTACCGCCGGAGAATCCGCCGACGGTGCGCGGCTCGCCGACCGGCGCGAGCGCGATGTCTTCCTCGACGGTTTCAAGGCCGACAATGGCCTGCAGCGGTGCGGTGTTCGCCGCAAGGACGTCGGCCTGGGCCGGCGCATTCGCGGACGTGTCACGCACGTTCGTTTGGGCATGTTGGCAGCCGGCGGCGGTCGATAACGACAGCGCCAGCGCCCATGCGATTCGCCGTCCCACGATTCTTCCCCCCACCTCGGCGATTCAAGGCGAATCAACTGTACGATTCGCCGGCGGGTGAATAATCGGGTGGATGGCGATGACAATAGCGGACGGCGACTTGCCCGGTCCGCATTGATTTAGATGAACATAGAAGACGTGCTGTTCGAGCGGTGTTGGCAGGACTGCGGCGCGACTTTACGATGCGAAAATGTCGGAGATTGCGTCACCGCTCAAGCCCGCCGCACGGCCGTCACCGTGGCTGGCGTGTCTATTTGTCGGGCTGGCATCGGTCGCGCTTTACCTTCCGACGCTCGATTCGGGCTTCATCGCGATCGACGATCCGCAGTACGTCACCGACAATCCCTACATCCTTCACCCGACATGGCAGAAGTTCGTCGGTTTCTTCACCGAGTGGGAGAAGCCCGCCACGGTGGCCGGCTATTACCAGCCGCTCACCCTTGCCTCGTTGATGGTGGACCGGCTGATTGAGCGCGGCCTGAGCGGGGATTGGCCGATGCCGCCGCGGCCGTTTGTCTATCATTTCTCGAATCTCGTCATCCATGGCCTGAACAGTGCGCTCGTCTGCCTGATTGCGTTCGGGTTGACGCGCAATCGTCTTGCTGCGGTGCTGTGCGGACTGCTCTTCGGCGTGCATCCGCTCAATGTAGAGGCGGTGGCGTGGGTCAATCAGCGCAAGGCCCTGCTGTCCACGTTGTTCGCGATTCTCATGGTGCTTGCACACGTGCGCTATGCGCGGACGCGCCGCGGTGGTTGGGCCATCGCGACATTTCTAGCATTCCTGCTGAGCCTGCTGGCCAAGCCCACCGGGCTGCTGCTGCCGGTCGTCCTGGTGCTGGCGGACGTGTGGCCGCTTCGCCGATTTTCCGCGCGATCGATCATCGAAAAAATCCCCCTGTTTCTGCTGTCCATCGTCCTGGGTTATGTCGCCTACCGCTCGCAGCATTTGACGACGGGCCTGTCGCAGAACGTCGCGGAGGACGATCCGTGGCGCGCGTTGCTGGTGATGTGCCACAATTTGTCGTTTTACATTGCAAAGATGTTCATTCCCATCCGGCTCTCGCCGTTCTACCGGCTGCCGCCTGACGCCGAGATCGCGCTGAGCAATCCATCATTTCTGCTGGGTCTCATCGGGGCGGCCGGGGTCGGCGCGCTCATGTTGCTCGCCATGCGCCGCGGGTGGCGCAGCGTATGGGTCTGCATCGCCGCGTTCATCCTCATGGCGGCGCCGGCGCTGGGGTCGGTTCGATTCATGGCGGCCATTGCCGCCGATCGATTCGCGTACATGCCGATGATCGCGGGCCTTGTGCTGCTGGCGCATGGGCTGCGGCGGCGGGTTGCCTGGGACCGGATCGAGCGCCGTTCCGGCTTTTCGCCGTCGATGCGACTGATGACCGTCGTTTCGTTGCTGTTTGTCGTGCCGTGGAGTATCTACAGCGTGCTTCAGCAGCGGGTTTGGCAATCCTCTCGCACCTACTACGGCGCGATCGTCGCACGCTATCCCGACGGTGCGGACGGGGAGTTCGGCCTCGGTGTGTGCTGCTTCGAAGAGCACGATCAGTTGATGCAGGCGGGACTGGCCCCCGAGGATCCAACCGCGCTCGCGCTGCTGGAGGAGGCCGATCGTCACTTTCGCACGACGCTCGAACGCGATCCGAATTTCAGCAAAGCGCGGACCTACGTGGCCGAGATACTGCTTTTGCGGAATCGTCCAGACGAAGCGCGGCAGATCCTGGAAAAGGCGCTGGCCGAGGGCAGCGGTGACGAAGAGGCTCATTTCTTCCTGGGCACGGCGATGGCCCGTATGGGAGACCATGCGGCTGCGGTTGCGGAATATCGGCGCTACCTGAATGTACGGCCAGGCAGCCGCGAGACGCTGCTCAATCTGGGTAATGCGCTGGTGCGATTGGGGCGGCCGAGGGAGGCGATCGAATATTACGCACGGCTCTTTGAGTTGGATCCGGATGATCCGGCAGCGTTGCACAATTTCGGTGGGGCGTTGCTCTCAACGAAACGTGCGGACGCTTCACTCTATCCATTGTCCCGCGCCGTTGAACTGCGCTCCGCCAGAGTGGCGACTTTGACCGGCGAAGCTGCGCAGCACGAGGTGTCGCTGCTGGCGGACAGCCAGTATGTGCTAGCGTGTGCCTTGGTCGAATTGGGCCGGGAGGCTGATGCGATCAAGACGCTGCACGCGGCCGTGCGGAACAAGCCCGCGCTGCTTGAGTCGGTCGCACGCAGTCCGACGCTGAAGGGGATTCGTGAAAGCGACGCGTGGAAGCAGTTGGTTGGAGTGGCGCCGGCTTCCGCGCCAGCCGCTTCTCCATAAGGTGCGCGCAGCGCTCGGGACGCCAAGTTCTTGGGTTGCCGAAAACAATCAGGTCGTACGTACGCTTCGTGTAGCCCACCACTTGCGTGATGGGTTCTGTTTGAGCCCATGACAGGTAAACAGTCAGGGCAGAAGTGTGTCTCGAATGATGATATCCGGCTGACTTGTCTGGTAGGTGGTCAGCGCCTCGACTCCGCGTTCGCCGCGGTTCAGCCCCTCCGGCGATGCGATATCCAGCCAGCGTCCGGTTGAGTCGAGGCAGATCGCCGGAAGTTCGAGGGCCACGACATACTGTCGCTGATCGCCCGATCCGAGGCGGGCCATGTGCAACGCAATGCGGCACGGCGGGGGCAGTTGTCGCGCGTATTCGATCAACCGCTCGTACCCCGCCCGCGCTCCTTTGACATCCGCGGCAGTCAGGAAGATCCCGCCGTCATCATCAAAGTCCTCGTCTTCCACGCCGACCAGTTCCAACTGGCCTTTCTCGTCGACGCGGTGAATCTTGTAAATCCCCAGCGCGCCCCACTCGGGGTCGCTCAGGTGCTCGCGAATCGCCTCGGCGGTCAGGCCGGTATCGCGGCTGCCAGAAAACTCGACGACGAATCGGCCCTGCAAACGTTGGGGATTGGGGGGCGTGTCTGACATGTTGCAGAGATTAACCAACGCCGGGCGTTTTCGCATCGCCGATGGAACAGGAACGGATTTGGCGTTTATTGGATTCGCCTGCGCTTCAATCGGCTATTGCTTGCGCAACACCATCGGGAAGCCGGTGCCATCCCGCTGGCGCACCCAGATTCGAACGCCCTTCGATAGCAGCGAGTCCGAGAGCGCGGCGCTTAGCTCATCCTTGTTGGTGATTCGCTGACCGGCGACCTTGGTGACAACGTAGTGCATCCGTAAGCCGGCGTCGTAGGCCTCGGAGAGCGGGTCGATCTGAGTGATGACCGCACCATTCTGAATGCCGCGATCCAGGTTGAACCGTTCAATCAAATCGGGCGTGACGGTATCCACTTCAAAGCCCAGACCCATGAATCCGGTGTCGTCTTGATCATTCGTCGGGGCGGAATTCGGCGCGGATGCGTCGGCATCCTGACCGTCGCGGGGGCGCTTGATGTTGCTCAGGGAGGTTCTGGTGGAGAAGTTCTGAGGTTGTGCCTCAATCCGCACCTTGATGTCTTCATTCGCCTCGTTGCGAAGCACGCGGAGGGTGACCGTGCGACCGGGGTCGGTCATGGCAATGACGCGCTGCAGTTCCTCGCTTGAACGGACCGGCCGATCATCGACCGCGGTGAGGATGTCATGTTCTCGGAGCCCGCCCTTGCCGGCCGGGCCTTCCTCGAGCACGCCGGTCACCAGCACGGCCGGCTCGGACAGACCGTAGGACTGAGCCACATCGAGTTCGAGCGGCCTGATCGAAACGCCGAGGTAGCCACGCACGACGGGCTGACCGGTCTTGAGCATATTCGAGACGAGTTTGACGGTGTTGGAGGGAATCGCGAAGCCTACGCCCATGTTGCCGCCGCTTTCGGTCGCGATGGCGGTGTTGATGCCAACGATTTCGCCGCGTGTGTTGATCAACGGGCCGCCCGAGTTGCCGGGATTGATGGGGGCGTCTGTTTGGAGGAAGCCGTTGTATTCGATGTCTTCGATGACGTCGTGCCGTTCCATGGCGCTCACGATGCCGTGCGACACGGTGTGATCGAGGCGGAACGGACTGCCGATCGCCAGGACCAGGAAGCCGACGCGCATCTTGTCGGAATCGCCAAAGCGTGCCGGATGAAGGTGTGGCGCCTTGATCTGGACGACGGCGATGTCAGTTTTGGGATCGGCGCCCACGACATGGGCGGTGTACTTCCGGCCGTCATAAAGCGACACCGTGATCTTTTCGGCATCGGCGATGACGTGGTTGTTGGTCACGATGTGTCCATCGGAATCGATGATGACGCCGCTGCCGGTTCCGCTTCTCGGGCGGATCGGCGCGCGATCGCCAAACATCTGCTTCATCTGATCGTTGAGTTTGCGATCGGTGGACTTTGCGATGATGTGCACGACCGATGGCTTGACCGCGTCGGCGATGAGGCTGAACGAGTGGGAGATCTTCTCAAGGTTGGCAACGTCACCGGGCAGAATCGTCTCGAGGTGCTCGACGTCCGCCTGCAGTTTGCCTTTTTCAAAGGCGTAGGCTACGCGACCCACGAAATTGAATCGGTAGCTGGCGGCCACAACGGCAATACCGGCCAGCCAGATGATAAGACTCGTACGTGCGGAACGTCTCACGGCCATCGAGATCGCCTCCAAGCGGGGATCGCTGACGCTGTCTCGATGCGGTTTCACCCTGAATGGGTGATAGGGACCAGACGATTTTCGATGCCGATGGGATTCAGTACCGCACGAAGCATTTTGAACAACGGCGCTGACACCGGTTGCATACGACCACCGGTTCCCGGGCCTGGCGTCTTGTACCATGACCGACGGACAATCGTTCAGGTCATTCAAGGCCAATTTCCGTCGAAAGTCAAACGACCTGAGCGGGCACCGGCAGATCATGCGATGGCATCGGTCCGGATATCCACGCAGCGGGCGTTACGGGCGGCCGCAGGTTTCTGGCAGGGGAGGAAACACTCTCGCCGACGTGCGTTTGCGTCAGGGCCTGCTCCTGGCGGGTGACCAAGTCGCGGATGCGTGCGGATTGCGGACTTTGATTCATCTGCCAGACGACCTCGGCATCGGCGGCCAGCAATTGGGCTATCCGGCGGCACGCGAGCAGGACCGTGGTGTGGTTCTTGTTGCCCATCAGGCGGCCGATGTCCGGAAACGAGAGGTCGGTGTGCTTCCGGGCCAGGTGCATGGCGATATTGCGGGCGAGGGCCACAGTGCGGCTCTTTCGGGTGCTGTGCAGATCGGAAGGCGTGAGTCCGAAGTAGGCAGCCACAGACAATTCAATATCGCTGACGGTGACGATCTTGCCGGTGCGGGTGAAGTGCTGATCGAGCGCGTGGCGGGCGAGGCCGAGGGTAATCGGCGCCTTGGTCAGGGCTGCGAAAGCGAGCAGTTTGAGCAGGCAACCCTCCAACTCGCGGACGTTCATCTCGCCGCGCTCGGCGATGTAGGCGATGACCGGCGCGGGCACGACGTGGTTGGTGCCGACGGCTCGGCGGCGGAGGATTTCGCAGCGGGTCTGAAAGTCGGGCCGGTCAATGCGGACGATCATTCCAGACATCAGTCGATTGACGAGGGCCTCGGGCAGATCGCCGATCATGCGGGGGTGAACGTCGGAGGCCAGTACGACGCGCATGCCGGTCGACTGGATGGCGTTGAAGGTGTGGAGGAATTCCTCCTGGGTCGCCTTCTTGTTGGCAAGAAAATGGACGTCGTCGACCAGCAGGATATCCAGGTCGCGGAAGCGGTGACGGAAGGCGTCGATCCGGCGATCTTTGAGTGCCTGGATGAATTGATTCGTGAAGTCCTCGCCGGTGACGTAGAGCCAGCGGAGGTCGGGCCTGCGGCGCGTCAGGGCGTTGGCGATGCCCTCGAGCAGGTGCGTCTTTCCAAGACCGCAGGCGCCGTGAAAGAAGACGGGGGCATGGTCCTGGGCCGGGTTGTCCACGAGGGATCGCGCCACGCCGAAGGCCAGTTCGTTGGAAGAGCCGACCACGAACTTGTCGAGTTCGCCGCGAAGGCGCTTGGCCGGGGCAGCCGGCGTGCCGGGTGCGGATCGCGACCGCGACACGGCAGGAGTGCAACGCTCAATATAAGCTGCCTGCGAATCGAGCTGGGACTTGCGAATTTTGCGGAAGAGATCCGGATCGATGGCGAAGATGACTTCGACTTCGCGCTGGAGCACGTCGCGCGCCGCTTGTGCTATAACGTCGGTGAAATTTTTCTCAATCCAGTTTCCAATAAAGACATTCGGCACGCCCACCTTGACGAAGCCCTCGCCGACTTCGATGCAGGTGGAATTCTTGAACCAGACCTTGAAGCGCTGCGGGCCGATTAGTTCGGCGATGCGGGCGAGAATGGCAGATGAGGCGTTTGTGAGCGTGTCCGTCACGGAGGCTCCTCCTTACGCGGGCCTGAGTGTGGCGCAGGCGCGCGGAATATTCCTGTTTTTTTGACCGATTCCGTTCGATTTCAAACGTCAGATTTGACCGCGAGGAGGACTTGATCAACACCGGTCGGCGCGCCGCCGAACCTCCCTTCCATCCTCGTCGATCCCTTCCGTCGAGCGAGGCGGATGGTAAGAAAACGACGCCCCCAGCGTCAATTGGAAAACCTTAATCTAAGTTTTACACAAGCTGTTTCCTCAGACGGAAGGGGAGTTTAAGCCTGTAAAAAAAAACTCATCCACAGGTTATTCACAAATCCGATTGTCTTGATTTTTATGGGTGAATCGAGTGGTGGAAAGGTGCCCATCTGCCGCTCCATCAAGAGGTTGCGGTTGCCGCGCGTCGAATCAGGGCGCGGCGGGTAGCGGTCAGATGAAAACCGGCAGCATCGTAGAGCGCCCTCGCCGGGGAATTCTCTGCGTCAACTGCCAGAGTCAGGGCATGATAGCCGCCGGCTGCTGCGGTTGCGATGGCCGTTTGAATCCAAAAACGGCCTATTCCGCGGCCCCGATGATGGGGATGCACGCCGGTGTAGACCAGCTCCAGGGCCGGTCGAATCGGGTTTTCACAAAGCATGAGCACGGCGATCGGCCGCCCGCCGCACCGCATCAGGGTCCAATGCTCGGGCAAAAACCGTCCTGCCGCCCGGTGGCCGGCAAATATGTCATCAATGTGCCTTAATCCGGTCAGGCCCGGGCAATCGAGACTGCCGGTATACGTTCCCAGCACGAGTGCGCGCCAATCGTCCAGCATCCGCTCGTCAAACGATTCAAGGCGAACGTCGCGAGAGTCCAGTCCGCGCGGGATGTCCGGCGGGGCATGCTCGTGGAGGTTGATTGGACGTTCCAGATAGTGCAGGACGGACAGTTCCTTGAATGACGCCGCCAACAAAGCGTCGCGCAATTCGGTGTCGTCGGGCCTCACGAGCGATTGATGCAGCCGGACCTGGTTCAGCCGGGCATCTCCCAGCGTGCGTCCAATCAATTTGACAAGCGTATTATGATCGGCGCGCTCGCCGGCCGGCCCGATCAGCACCATTCCGGTGCGACCTGGCCATAGGATGCAGGCACAGGCGGCGATGGGTTGCCCTTCGAGTTCAGCCAGGAATTGCACGTCGATCGACAGGTTGAGTACGTTCAGGTACTCGAGAAAACTGTTGACCTGTGCCTCAAGTTCGCCGGGCGTCTGTCCGGGCGCGGTCAGGCACAAACGCAGGGCGGTGCGCCGCTCGAAGGGGCGTGCCGGTCGAATGAGGGGTTCGGACATGAAGAGACTATACCGAAGCCGGCAAGCGAGGTCAGTCTTGCAGTTCACTTTATCTGCGCGAGCAGGGCGTCCATTACGACATCCACTTCGGGCCAAGCCGCGCCGGGCGGCGGTGCAATGAACGAGGCACGCGGGCCGAGCGGCCGCCAGACGCGCGGATCGGTCGGGCCGAACACAGTCAACGTATGAGTTCCAACTGCGGCGGCGAGATGCGACACGCCGCTGTCATTGCCTACCACGAAATCGGCGGCGCTCAGCAGCGGGGCGAGGGCGTCCATCGGCGATGAAATGATGGGCAGCAACTGGGCCCACTCCCATCGCTCGTCCTCCGGCATGGTTTCCGATTCCACCGGGCCCATGAGGCAGGTGAGATTCAGATTCTCTCCGCGAATGCGCCGGGCCAGTTCGAGCATGTGGGGCCAGCACTTTCGTCGGCCGCCGCTTCCGGGATGAATGAGCCCCGTCGGCCGGGTCGGGTCAACCGCGTTTCTTTTAAGCGATTTGGCGGCGTGACTCCGGATGATGCGATCGGCTGAGAGAATCGGCATCGGCGTTTCCGCGGGGAATCCACTGGACGCCAGCCTGGTCAGCCATTGGTCGGTGATGTGTCGTGTGTCATCCTCAATGGGGCGTGGGTCCAAATCGATGACGGTCTTGATGCCGAGGAGGCTGAGGTTTTTGCTGAGCCGGCTGCCGGTCAGCGTGTTGACGACGAGGTCGTGTTGAAAACGGCGGTCAGACTTGATTTCTGCGATCGGCGCCGTATCGGTGAAGAGTCGGTGAATCCCCGCGGTTTCGATGTCGTCGGCGTGGTCTATTCCGAATGTGCCAACGAGCGTGGGGGCGAGAGAGCAGCGCGTCATCAACGACACGCGTGGCGCGACCGTGCGCATGGCCGCAAGGATGCGCAGCGACAACACGAAGTCACCCAGCGCACCGCCGTGGATGAATAGGCCGCGCTTGCCATCACCCGGCGTTGCGGTCATGGAGCCTGATTCCGATCTCGCATCGCGGCCTGCCAGGCGAGGATGTTGCCCAGTATTTTACGTGTGTCGTCATTTCGATAGCCGATGCGGTTCCAGATATGGGCCCCGCTCATGGCCGCGGTGATATCGAAGGGGCAGCCGATGACCGCGGGGCGGCCATTGAGCAGGACCGTCAGGAATGGCGGGGCATTGGTTCCGGCAGAGAGGCCGGCGCCGGCGGCGGTCGTGGTGAGTTCGTCGAGCGGCCGGCCGCCCTTGACCGTTCCCTTGATGATGGCGTGATCCCGCCGCAGCAGTTCGCGCGGGCCGAGTTTCAATCCATCGACAAATGCCTTCACGTATCGCGCGCCCTCCGCGCTGCCGTCAACCGCATCGGCCAGCACCAGGCCGCCATTGTCGACGAACGCCTTGATGTGCCTCCGGGCTTCTTCCGTCAGTTTCAATTCATCGGCGATCGCGATGTGCAGGATGTCAATATTGCCGGGAATCGGCCGGCCGAACGGTACCGGCGGCGCTTCTTCAACGTTGATGCCTGCGTCGCGACGAAGGGCCTCGGCGCATTGCTTCCACACGAACGGGTGCCGGTCCCACGCACCGTCGTGCGACAGCCGCGCCAATCGAATCGTCGTCCAGGGCGTGTCGAAGCGCGCGGGGATTTCCTTCGCGCGAAGTCGTGACGGCAGTTCGTTGTAGGGCGGCGCGGCATACGTGCGCACGTTTGCCATGATCTGAAACAGGTTGACGAGTTTGTCATCCCGGCTCTGATGCCAGGCCCCGGCAATGTCAACCGGAAACAGGAGGACCGCTTCGCGGCTGCCGTCGTTCATTCCGAGGATGCGGATCGGTCGCTTCCACTTGGGATCGTCGGCGTTGAAGAAGCAGTTGAACAGGGCGTGACCGGCCGGCAGTGGTTCGAACTTCATCGACCGGTCGGCGAAGAGTTTCTCGAAGATGCGCGTGGCCGAGGTTGTGAACTTGGTGTCGGCCAAGTCGGCATGAAGAATAACCGTGCCGCCGGCGTCGACATAGGCGCGAATCGTGTCGAGCGTCGGCTTCGCGAGGATCAAATCCCCGCGCCCGCCGATGTAGAGCATCGGGGCATCTTGCATTTCGACAAGTTCGGCGTTGGAGGGAATGCGCTGCCAGCGGCAGAGGCGCTCGAAGGTACGTGTGAAATAGCGGCTTAGCGCGGCCAAATCGCGATGGTAGTAATTCCATTGCGAGGCGTCGCCATATTCCAGTTTCTGAATCAACACGGGGGCGCGGCCATGCACCAGAAAAATTAAGGCGAAAGCGTCGCCGATGACGTCGCTGCCCCATCGGCGATTGGCCGCTTCATTCGCATACTCGCGGAACCAGTCGACGCCGCCGATTCTGGCCCGACCGCTCGCCAAGCCGAGCCGTTCCAGGCCGAACAACTCGTATCCGCGATGGGCGCGGATGTCGGGCCCGTCTTTCATCAGGTACTCGTCGCCCTTTTCAATCGCTTTGTAGACGCGGTCCATGGCATCGCGCATCGCCTTGCGCGGGCGCGCGCCTTCGAAGATGACGTAATTGGCATCGGCCCGGGCATAGAGCCGGTCGAGCACGATAAAAAGACTGTTGCATCCGGCAACGGTCATCGAGGGCGTCGGGGGGAGGATGTCCATGCCGTAGTCCCATCCGCCGCCGGGATCCTGCGTTTTGAGCCAGTGCTGCTCGATCGCCTTCCAGCTCTTTCGGGCAATCTCGACGTTTCCAAGCGAGCCGGCAAACAGTCCCATGACCGCGAACTGACCGTTGGAGTTGTCGCTGCGTCCGCCGGAGGCGGCGGTGTAGTCCCAGCTTCCGTGCTGGCGCATGGCCGTCGTCAGCCACTTCACGTCCTCACGGAGCAGTTTTCCGTAGCGAAGGCGATGCGGCTTGCTGATGGGCCGCTCGAGCAGCGCGCTCCACACGCAAGCCCGCAGGCTGCGAACATAGGTGCCCATCTGCGTTGCGTCATCTGAAGCGAGGGCTTCGATCGCGAGGGACAGCGTGGGGTCGGTCGTGGAGACGTCGGCCATCAGCAGGGCCAGCACCGCCAGCGCCGTCGGCCCGCCATAGAACGGCGTCTGCTCCTCCGGTTTGACATGGCCGCCGCGAATCCAGCGAACGATGAACCGCTTGGCAATAACGACGCGTTTGCCTTCGGTGGTGATGACAACCACGCCGCTGGCGTTCTCGGATTGCACGCGTCCGCGGACCGTCGCATTTCGACCGCCCGGTCCGCCCTGGTATTCGATTTCGGCGATGTCGGTGATGGCCTCGAGCAGGGCCTTCTTGCCGCGTTCGATGGCCCGGTTGACAGCCTCCTCGTCGATAGCCCGGGCCGGTGAAGCCATGACGACGAGAATGAAGGCGGCAATCGCAAACGCACGTGCCAAGGTCAGTCTCCGGGCCGGTCGGAAGTCTGTCGGACGCGATGCTTATGGTAGGAGCGAAGCGGGGGGCTTGTCAGCCGTCAATTTCGACAATTCGCTTTCGTTTGAGGAAATCCGCACGATCGGTTGGAAGGATGGCGAATGAATTGCATGCGCGATCAGTACATCGAAGTGCCGGCTCTTGGATGCTTTGCGGCCAGCTTGACGCTCTTTTCTAACCACTCAAAGCTGAAGACTGACATCGCGTTCATCACACCGCCGCCTCGCCGAGGAAAGCCTCGACCAATTTCATATACCTATCGGCGGTATAACGCTATCGAGCCGGTGTAGTCAGCTTATGAGAATGCCACTCCTCAAGCTGCTTATAGCCTCGGGCCCGCAACAAATCGCCTGTTTCACATGCCTGCAACCCGGCAAAATAGAGCGCTGAAATAAGCCCGCAGCGCGACTCCTGGTCCCACTCGTCCAGAGCCAGCAGCCGACTGGCGCGCTGAACTGTCTTTTCCATAGCTGTCGAATGGTCCCTTGCGGCAACGCCGGCTGCTAGCGCCCGGTTGTGCGCCAGTTCCGCCCAGGTCAATGCGACGAGTGCGTATCGATTCGTGGGCGACTGGGCGACCGCCGTTTGTGCATGATGCATGGCCCGCGAGGCGAAGTCGCGCGCGTCAGTGTCCCGGCCGGCGGACAGACTCATCATTGCCAGATTGGCGTAGGCAACCGAGAGGCCGCGTCTTTCATCAACCGTTGCGGCCTCCCCGAATCGCTCAAAAACCTCGGCCTGCTTCGTCAGCAGGGGAATTCGCTCCGTGGCACGCGGTCCTGAACTGTCAATCAGCCCTGCAAGCCGTTCGTAGCTCCAGCCCAGTGCTCCCGCGACGCGAAGGTCGTCGGGCGCCTCGGCAGCGAGCGACTCCTGAATTTGAAGGGCTTCGTTGTAACACGCGGCCCGAGCCGCGTCGTCGCCGGCGACTCCCGCGGCATCTCCCACGCGAACGATCGCTCTGGCAAGTTCCAGCCGGCGTTCGAGGGATGGCTCAACTTGAACCAAGGCGTGCTGCAACCTCAACGCTTCATCGAAGCAGATTGATGCAACACCATGCCGAGCCTCGTTCAATGCCACGTAGCCCCGCTCGGTGAGGACCGCCGCCCTCAGCGACATCACGCGCGTGTCCTGCGGCGCCAACGCAGAGAGCGCTTCAACTTGCGAATGGAGCAATTCCAGCATCGGGCCGCGTTTGCTGCTTTCACCGATGGTTCGCTGCATTCGCAAACCCTCTTCGAGCCCTGCACTGGCCAAGTTGATGGCCAGATCGAGCCGCTCGGCCCTGGCTGTCCAGACACTCATGCCGCCGGCGACGCTCGCCAGAAACAATGCCAGGGCGGCGAACGTCGCGACGCGATGACGTCCGACAAACCTGGCGGAGACGTAGAAAGGACCGGGCCTGCGTGCGAGAATCGGGAAGCCATTGAGCAACCGTTGAATGTCCTGCGAAAACTCCGACACTGATTGATACCTGGCATGCTGATCGGTTTCAGTTGCTTTGGCGACGATTGTCTCAATGTCGCCGCGAAGTTCGCAGCGCAGGCTTCCCAGGCGGGGCGGTGTGATGTTGACGTCACGCAAGCGATGGGAGACGCGTGTCCGTGTTTCGGCGGGAAACGCGGGGCGATCCGTCAGCAATTCGAAGAGAATCAAGCCGAGTGAGTAAACGTCAGTTCGCGTGTCGACGTCTTCGGGCAATCCTCGAAGCTGCTCCGGGCTCATGTAACTCGGCGTGCCGAGCAGCTCGCCCGCGATGGTGGCGGGCAGCTCGATTGCTTCGGAATTGTCCAGCAGCCGAGCGATGCCGAAATCCAGGATCTTCGGCTGCAGTTCTCCTGATGGCCCCGGCTCAGCCAGGATGTTTGCGGGCTTCAAGTCGCGATGGATCACGCCGCGCTGGTGGGCGAAGGCGACAGCATCGGCAATCCGAATCATCAACACAAGTAGGTCACGAATGCCGAGACAACCCTGCCTGGCAGCTTCAAGCAGAGGCCGGCCTTCCACAAGCTCCATGACCAGATAGGGAACATCTCCCATTTGTGTGCTGGTTACGCCGGATTCGTACACGTGGGCGATTCCGGGATGCCGGAGTCTGGCCAAGATTTCCGCCTCGGCTCGAAATCGCTGGCGGGTGCGGGCCGACGTGACGGCGGTCCGAATGGTCTTCAGTGCGACGATGCGCCGTGGCGATTGCTGCTCTGCCCGAAAGACGACGCCGGCGCCGCCGCTGCCGAGCTCGTTCAATATTCGGAAACCGCCGATGCGTTCTGGGAGCGGTGGTGCGTCCGCGGCAACTGCATCAGGGCTCGAATCGGGCATGCCCTGGCGGTCGAAGAGGGCCTTGGGGTCAAGCTTGATGGCCCCGTCTCTTGCATCGAGCGCCTGCCAGGATTGTTCATCGCGACGAAGAAGACAACAAACGTCGGAGTAAAGGGTCTCGTCGCCGTTACAGGCCTGTATCACGTAATCGTCGCGCTCCCGCGGCGGCAGGGCCGTGGCCGCGTCAAAGATCGCACGAATCTGCTGATGTTGCGCAGGCACGTTTCCTTCCCCCTTAATCGCGGCAGCCGCTACTCGCCGACGCCGTTGCGCTCCAGCCGATCGCGAAGCCAGGCGCGGGCAAACCGCCAATCCTTGGACACGGTGCGCCGGGACAGCGTAAGCGCCTCGGCGGTCTCTTCCTCGGTCAAGCCACAAAAGAAGCGAAGCTCCACCACGCGGGCGGCGCGGGGCTCGAGCTGTTCAAACTCCGCCAGCACCCGGTCGAGCATGACCAGGTCGAGCGAGTCATTGGCGCTGATCAGGTGGGTCGTATCCAGGACGACGCGCTGCATGTCCGAGCCGCCGCGTTTCTTTCGATTTCGGCTCCTGGCGTGGTCCACGAGCACGCGTCGCATGGCGGTGGCGGCCGCCGCACAGAACGCGGCCACGTTGGGCCAGGCATGGCCATCCCGGTGAAAGAGGCGCAGTAAGGCCTCATGCACGAGGGCCGTGGTCTGCAGGGTGTGCCCCTGCCGTTCGGTTCGCAGGTAGGCCGAAGCAAGTGCGCGCAGCTCGTCGTAGGCGAGCTTGAAAAGGGCTTCGCGGTCCAGAGGACCGTGAATTCCACCGGTGATGGTGGGCACACCAGCCACTTCGACGTCCTCCGAGGCCCTGGACGGGCGGCGCGAATCCGAGAATTCCACCGAATCAGGCTTCGACCGGTGCGCACATTGGCGCCATTGTCGCTTTCCGGGTGAGGGGAATCAAGCCGCCGAGGCACGAATTGCGCCTCGGGTTTGCCCTCGTTGGCGATGGAATGCGTATCAATCAAGGGGAATCAAATGCGATTTGCTCATGCCGTGCTCGTGACTTCTTGTCTCTTCTTCAATTCCGCAGCTCGCGGACAGGTGGTGGTGCCCGGGGCCGATGGGTCTGATGGGGCGTTCAGCCCGGTTAGCAACACAGTAATCGACTTGTCGTTGGCCCCAGATGGCCTCTGGAACGGTACAAATGCCAGCCCCGGTAACGGCGTCTACGATGCCTCCAAGTGGGCTGTTGTATTCAGGTATTCGTCCGTGAACATCCCGTCGGGTGTTACCATCTCTTTTCGCAATCGGGATTGGAATGGCCTAAAGCCTGGCAACCCTCCGGTTGTCTGGTTGGTGAATGGGCCTTTAACGATCAACGGTACAGTTGCAGTGGATTCGCAAGGATATGACCCCCTGAATTTCTCAGTGCCGGGGCCGGGCGGCTTTAGAGGCAGTGGCTCAAACAACATCGGTGGCCTCGGGCCAGGTGGATCCGACAATACATCTGCGGCCAGCCATGGAGCGGGACCACGCGCCTATGGCAACCCCCGGTGTCTGCCTTTGATTGGCGGCTCTGGAGGTGGACCAGGGCATGGCGGTTTCTGTGCTGGTTATTCGAACGGCGGCGGAGGGGCTATCCTGGTAGCCTGTCAGAACACCATTATCCTGAATGGTCAAATTCAAGCCACGAATCCTTCTTGCAATGGGTCTGGTGGAGCGATTCGACTTATCTGCAATCGTCTTGAAGGTTCCGGGTATCTATACGCATATAGTTCGACCATTTACGGATCGGGAAACGTCGGACGGATTCGGATTGAAGCGAACCAAGTGGCCTTTGGGTCGATCGGCAATCCTGTCGCATCATTTGGTCTTCCCGGGGTGACGGCTCAGGTCTGGCCGGACGATGCGTCAGATCCTTCTGTCCGAGTCGTTTCGCTTTCATCCAACCCAATTCCGGCCAATCCAGCTGCGCGTTTCGACTTCCCTTTTGCCGACATCAGCGTCACGAACGGCACAGGCCAGCAATTGCTGATCGAGGCCAGGAATATTCCCACGGGAACCGATCCGCCGGGTGTTCAAGCTTGGAATGTGGTCGCGCGCGCCGTTCCGCGCGGCGCCGCCGCCTTCACCGTCAATGCCACATTCGTCAGCGGCACATACGCCTCCTCAACATGGATGGCCACGCTCAATATGCCGAATGGGTTTTCCTCGGTCCAGGTTCGAGCGTCGATGCCGCCGCAATAACGCAAACTCACTGCCGTTCCTCGGGTCGGACCGTGTTAGCTATTTGTATTCCGAAAGTGATGACAAACCTGTTTCGAATCAAGAGTATATGTGATACCGATTTATGACGCGGACAGGGATGTGGATCAGTCTTGCATTGGCGATGGCATTTGCAATCGCCAATGCCTTTGCTCAGTCACCCATCGACGCCGTCTCGCGAGAATTCACGGTTTTCGTCAATGACGCGGTCGAACCTGAACAGTCTGATGCGATGTCCCGCGATTTCACGATCTACGTCGGCAACCAGCCGCTCCGCATGCAGACCGACGCCGTCACAGAGGAATTCACTCTTTTTGTCGACTCGGCGGGCCAAGGGCCGACCGATGCCACATCCCGCGAATTCACGTTGTATGTAGGTAATCAGCCTCTCCGCGACCAGACCGATGCGATCACTCGCGAGTTTACTATTGACGTTGAGCCGGACGGAGGGTTCTGGCAGTTAGATTCCTTGTCACGCGAGTTCACGGTTTACATCGGCAATCAACCACTCCGCGAGCAGACCGACTGCTGGTCTGCCGAGTTCACGGTAACGACTTACCCTCCGAGTCGTGCCGACGTCAGTTGTGATAACTCCGCAAACGGCATGGACATCCACTACTTTGTCTTCGCTCTTCTCGATCCCGCTGGCTTTATCGCAGCATTTCCATTGTGCGATATCAACCGCGCGGACATGGACCTGAACGGTGTCGTTGACTTCGCCGATGTAGAGCCGTTTGTAATTTTTCTTGTCGGATTCTGAACCGAAGCTCGAACCCCATCAAGTCGCCTGACGATGCCGCCCAACGGACAGATGGGTTTTATTGGCCGCGTGAGCATTAGGCGCTCAATTCGGCCAACAGCCGTGCGCATGCCACATTTTTAGAATCAAGAAATGAATCACTACGCCACCGCCGCCTCGCCGAGATAGGCCTCAATCACCCTGGGGTCCTTGCGAATGTCCTCGGGCTTGCCCTGGGCAATGGTCTCGCCGTGGTCGAGGACGATGATCCGTTCGCAAACGCCCATGACCACCTTCATGTCGTGCTCGATGAGCAGCACGGCTAGATGGAATTGATCGCGAATGCGCCGAATCAGGTTCATCAATTCATGCTTTTCGGCCGGATTCATGCCGGCGGCCGGCTCATCGAGGCAGAGCACGCGCGGGCGCGTCGCCAATGCCCGGGCGATCTCAAGCCGTCGCTGATCGCCATACGGAAGGCTCGATGCGATTTCGTAGGCGAGTTCGTGCAGGTCGAAAATGCGCAGCAATTCGAGGGAGATCGCGCGGGTCGATTCCTCCTCGGCGTAAAACGCACCCGTGCGAAGAATGGCCGAGGGCAGACCGGTCTTCAGGTGCGCGTGAAGCGCGATTCGAACGTTATCGATGACCGTCAGGTCGGAGAACAAGCGAATGTTCTGGAATGTGCGGGCGATGCCGAGGTTGTTGATGCGGGCGGGGCCGATGCCGGCGATGGAGCGGCCTGATAGTTGGATCGTTCCATCAGTCGGTCGATAGACGCCTGTCAGCATGTTGAAGCACGTGGTCTTGCCCGCGCCGTTTGGTCCGATCAGGCCAACGATCTCGCCGGGACCGATGCAGAGGTTAAACCCGCTGACCGCAGTGAGGCCGCCGAATCGGATGGTGAGGTTCTCGCATTGCAGCTTGAGATCGGCGGAGGGCCGCGTGATGGTGTGGGCCATGGCCATCGCGGCCTGCGGGTTGATGCTGGTCGAACGTTTCCGCCGCGCGATTCGCGTCCACAGGTCGCTCAATTCGAATCGGCCGAGCAGTCCCTGCGGTCGCAGGATCATGAAGAGCACCAGCACGCCGGCATAGACAATCTGGCGGTAGGCCTGATAGCCGGCGGGCACCTCGCGGAGCCGCTCCAGCATGTAGGTGAACAGCCCGGCGGCCAGCACCGTGCCGGTCAGGCTGCCCGATCCGCCCAGTACGACCGGCACGACCATTTCGATCGAGCGGTCGAAGCGATAATTCGCCGGGTTCACCTGAAGATTGAGATGGGCTTCGAGAACGCCCGCCGCGCCGGCCAGCATGGAGCCGACGGTGAAGGCGATCAACTTGTAACGGGTGTTGCGGATACCGACGGCTGACGCGGCGAGTTCATCCTCGCGAATCGCCGGCAAGGCGCGGCCGCTCGTCGAGTTGACCATGTTGCGCACGATCAGGATGGAGAAGACGGCGAGCATCCATGCGGATGAGATGTTGACGGATTTCTTCATGAACGTCACCGCTGCGGGGAGATAGAAGGCGGTGTCGTTGCTGCCGAGGGCATCCTTGATGGCGATGGTCAGCAGGTTGTAGGTGATTTCGCCGAAGCCGAGCGTGGCGATGGCGAGATAATCGCCGCGCAGGCGAAGCGCGGGCAGCCCGATGACGATGGAGGCGATGCCGGCGGCTATCACGCCGAATAAGAGCGTCAGCAGGAGCAGGCCGGATCGCGCGGCGATGCTGCCAATTCCGGCGCCGTCGAGGAAATCGGGCGAAACGCCCGCGATGATGCGGGTCACCGCGTACATCGAGAACAAGCCCCCGGCGAAGGCGCCGACCGACATGAACCCCGCGTGGCCGATCGAGAATTGGCCGGCGAAGCCGATGATCAGGCACAGGCCCACCGCGAGGGATATGTTCAGTCCGACGCGGATGAACATCGTCTGGGTGTAGAGGCTGACGCCGGTGTGATCGGCGATGTAATGCGCAAGGATGGGGGCGCTGAGCAGGCAGACGACAATGATGATGTTTCGCAGGAGATGCCCCATGGGCGGCTACACCTTCTCGGTGGCGACGGAACCCAGCAACCCGCCCGGCCTGACCAGCAGGATGACGATCAGCAGGACGAAGGAAAACGCGTCGCGGTACTGGCTGTAGGGGCTGGCGCCGATGAAGGTCTCAGAAAGCCCCATGATGAAGCCTCCCAGCACAGCCCCCGACAGGTTGCCGATGCCGCCCACGACCGCGGCGGTAAAAGCCTTGAGCCCCGCATTGACGCCCATGAGCGGATCGACCTGGTGGTTGTACATGCCGACGAATACGCCGGCGATGGCCGCGAGGGCCGATCCAATGATAAACGTGGAAGAAGTGATGCGATTGACGTTGACGCCCATCAGGCGAGCGTTGTCAAAGTTGTAGCTGCAGGCCCGGATGGCCAATCCGACGCGCGTGTGAATCAGCACGTAGCGGCAAATCGCGAGAAAAAAAAGCGTTCCGGCAAGAATGAGAATCTGCTCGAATCGCACATTCAATCCGAGCAGCGACACAGATGACTGCGGGAGTTTTATTTCGGGAAAGCCGCGCGGGCTGGCGCCGAAGACGCCCTCCAGTTGAAAGGTGTATTCCAGCAAGAACGAAATGCCGATGGCCGTGATAAGAGAGTTGAGCCGGGGCGCGCCTCGCAGCGGGCGATAGGCAAATCGCTCGATGAGGTATCCGATCACCACACATGCGCCGATCGCCATTCCGAGCATGGCGAGCATGACGAGCGGGCCGACCTTGTCATCGGCTGTCTGGTTCCAGTCGAGCCACCGTGCCGTCCAGAAGGCGACGACCGCGCCGACCATGTATACGTCGCCATGGGCGAAGTTGATGAGCCGCAGTACGCCGTAAACCAGCGAATAGCCGAGTGCGATCAGCGCGTACACGCCGCCGAGGGTCAGACCGTTGAGGATGTTCTCGAAGAGTTTCAAGGGATTTGGCGACCCAACAGACTGCAGTGCGAGGATTCAGACGGGGACGAATGGGCTCCGGTCCGCGCCGCGGACGCAGGGTTCGCGCCTCGGCGCATCAACCCTTGAACGGCTCCTTTAGATACTGCTTTCCGTCTTTCACGCCGACGATCATGATCTTCTTGTCTTTGGCGTTGCGGTTCTCGTCGATGGTGATGTCGCCCGACACGCCCTTGAAGTCCTTGGTCTGGGCCAGCGCGTCTCGAATTTTCGGGCCCTCGGTCGAACCTGCTCGCTTGATCGCGTCAAAGACGACCATGGCGGCATCGTACCCGAGCACGGCCATGGCGTCGGGCACCTCGTCATTGTGCTTCGCCTTGAATTTCTTGATGAATTCCTGAATGCGCGGATCGGGATCTTCTGGCGAGTAGTGGTTAGTAAAGTAGCAATCGTCAAGGGCCTTGCCGCCCATCTGGTAGAGTTTGTCGGAGTCCCACCCGTCGCCCCCGACGCACACTCCGTCGTAGCCGGCCTTGCGGGCGGTCTGAATGATGTTCGGCACGTTGGTGTAGTAGCCGGTCAGAACGAGCACGTCGGGCTTTTCCGCGAGGGCCTGGTTGATCTGAGCGTTGTATTCGTTGTCGGTCTTCTTGTAGGAAACATCGAGCACGACCTTGCCGCCGTTGGCTTCGAATGTTTGCTTGAATTCATCGCTGAGGTTCAGGCTGTAGGCGCTGGATTGGTCGGTGACCGTGACGGCCCGCTTCAGGCCGAGCCGCTTCGCGGCGAAACTCCCGATCGCACGCCCCTGGTAGTCGTCGGTGTAGCAGATGCGGAAGATGTAGTTGCCCTTTTTCGTCACCTCCGGGTTGGTTGAACCGGGGGTGACGAGCGGAACCTTGGAACTCTGGGCCTCCGGGGCCGCGGCGAGGGTATTGCTGCTCGCGATCTCGCCGATGACGGCGCACACCTGGTCTTTTTGAGTCAACTTCACCATGCAGGCGTTGACTTCCTGATTTCGCGATTGGTCATCCACGGTGATGATCTCAACCTGCTTCCCCAGGATGCCGCCGGCCTTGTTAATTTCTTCTTTGGCGATCTGAATGCCTTTTTCGCAGCTCTGGCCGAAGGTGGCCTCGGGCCCGGTCAGGCTCGCGAGGTGGCCGATCTTGATGGTGTTGCCGCCGGAGCCGCCGCCGCCGGACGAGCTGTTATCGCAGGCGGTTTGGGTGAACGCCAGGGCGATGGCCGCGGCGGAAAGCAGGCAGAAGCGCGTCAGAGTTCGCATGAGGGGCCTCTCCATGTATGGGCCTGTCCGACGGTGGCGACGCCCGGTTTTAGGGCGAGGTCGGAACATGGCCTGTCAGGACGGGCCAGTGTAGCGGTGACGGTGGGGGGAGGAAAGTGGGCGGCTGTCAGTTATCAGTTGTCAGTTGTCAGTGATTGGTCATCTCCTGGGTGCCAAACGACTCTGGGTGGCACCTATATGAAGTGAAAAGTCAAGGCACCCTCTCCGTGAATGCGTCCTCGATGCTTGTTTTTCGAGGGGCACTTTTTGTATGCGCGTGTACGTTCGCCATCCGGAGGGTCCGGGTCCGT
>Ga0268299_1001461_pt1 | contig 41083 bp, 29 predicted proteins | sample NOBtaG_FD_193484 | JGI IMG/M metagenome (GOLD analysis project Ga0268299, IMG submission 193484) | Activated sludge microbial communities from bioreactor in Nijmegen, Gelderland, Netherland - NOB reactor | ecosystem: Engineered > Bioreactor > Aerobic > Activated sludge | place: Netherlands... | reverse complement strand
GCCACGCCGGCGGCATCGACGAAGTCGACGACCGCGAACTCGCCCGGCTGCAACAGCGGAAGCGCCAACTCGCCGGGAGCGAACGTCGCGTCCTGCAACACCCCCGCGATCGGATCGGGGTCGAGGTCGGTGAGGATCCACCCGCTCAGATCCACCGCGCCCGGCCCGGTGTTGTAGAGCTCGACGACATCCCCGGCGGTCGCCGTGGTGGTGACGTTGGGGATGACCTCGGTGATCAGAACCTCCGCCCGCACCGTCGCGACGAGAAGCGCGACGCACAGAGCGCAAGCGGAGACGACGACAGGAATGGACCAGCGACGCATGCGACTCCCCCCCCAAGAGAGTGGTACGACCCGAATCTGGAGTGCGGCGTGAAGCGCCGCTCCGGCTCGCCCTATGTCACGGCTCGGCGGGCAAATCGAGGCCACGGGCGGTGTTGATTGCGGTGGTACGGGTACAGTGGTACGGCTGCCCATATGAAGACGACCGTAGAGATTTCCGATGCGCTGGCGCGCGAGGCCAGGGAGCTCGCCCGGCGGGAGAAGACCACGCTGCGGGAGCTGATCGAGGCGGGGCTCCGCATCGTGCTGCGCGAGCGGCGGAAGAGGCACGGCTTCCGCCTGCGAGATGCGAGCGTGGGCGGCAACGGCCTGCAGGCCGAGTTCCGCGGCGCCGACTGGGAGCGGCTGCGGGAGGCGGCGTACGAGGGGCGCGGGACGTGATCGCCGTCGACACCAACATCCTGGTGTACGCCCATCGGCGCGACGCGGAATGGCACGACCGCGCCGCTGCGCGCCTGCGCTCGCTGGCGGAGGGCCGCGCCCCGTGGGCCGTCCCCTGGCCGTGCATCCACGAGTTCCTCGCGATCGTCACCCACCCGCGGGTCTACGACCCGCCGAGTTCGCTCGCCGCTGCCGTCGACCAGGTCGAGGCGTGGGTGGAATCGCCGAGCGTGCTGCTCCTGGGCGAGGGCGCCGAGCACTGGGCGACCCTCCGACCGCTGATCGAAGCCGGACGGATCGCCGGTCCGAAGGTCCACGATGCGCGCATCGCCGCCCTCTGCCTCGCGCACGGCGTGCAGGCGCTGTGGACGGTGGATCGAGACTTCAGCCGCTTCCCGGCGTTGCAGGCGGTGAACCCGCTCTCTGCCGAGGCCGGCTAGAGCCGCCCGCCCGCCGCGCTCGAGTAGCGGCGCTCGAGGCCGCGCCGGTCGCGCGCCGAGACTTCGCGCCACACCCGCGCGCACTCAAACGATGCGCGCGCCGCGCCGCCAGCGGAACCTGCGGCCGAATCGTCGGTTCTCGCCCTGGAGGTTGATGATCAGCGTCTCACCCGGAAAGACGACGGCGCGCTGGATGTGCTCCATCGCAGCCGCGACCTTCGCCGCCCTCCGCCAGCGCAGCGGTGCCGCGACGGTGAAGCCGAGGACATAGAGGGGGTGCGAGGGCAGGTACTGCACCCGCTTGCGGACGAGGTAGGCGCGTCGCAGCTCCGGCACTTCTCGCAACGCCTCCTGCAGCCCCGCCAGGATCTGTGGCTCGAGCTCGTGGGGCTCGAGCTCGTCGTGCAGGTGCAGGCCAGTCCGCTCGCGCGCCGCGACCTGCTCCAGCGCCGCGCGCTCGACCGCCTTGCGGTGCCACTCGTGCGCCTCTTCCCGTCGCCCGGAGCGCCAGTGCTGATCGCGCAGGGCTTCGCAGCAGCGTACGATCTCGCTCTCGTCGCGCTCCATCGCCCGTGCGAGCAGCGCCCTGCCGGCCTCGTCGTCGCGGGAGAGCAGGCGAACGCCGAGCTCGTACAGAACCGCCGGGTCGTCGGGGGCGCGCACCAGGAGCGCCTGGAGCTGCTCGATCGCCACCTCGTCGCCGCGACCGTGTCGGCCGGTAAGGCAGGCGAGCTCGAAAGCCTCCTGTAACGAGAGCTCGGCACCCCCCGCCTGCTTCGCCTCGAGCTCCGTCAGGCGCGCGCGGCTCTCCTGCACCTGCGCGTGATGATCTCGCCAGGAGGGCTCGACCGCCTCTCGCCAGCGCCGATCGAGCTCCTCCTCGAGGCGCGGCAGCGACTCGCCGAACAATCGGTCGGCCGAGGCCTCGGCTCCGCCGGGAAGCGCCAGACGCGCATCCTCTCCCAGCGCCGCCAGGCGGTCGCGCAGCGACGGGTGGGTGTCGCCCACCGTAGTCGCACGCTCGAGTGCCCGCTCGAGCCAGGGTCGAGAGGAGTCGGCGTCGACCTCGCGCGCCAGACTCGGCGCCAGGTTCGAGTGCGGTGCGAAGCGGGGCTCAGGTAGATCGTCGGCACGGCGATGGATCTCCGGCCAGTAGCGCTCGCCCAGATAGCCAGAGACGACCTCGAGCGCGGTCAGTGCCTCCGCCAGCGCGCGCGGCGACGTCAGCCGCGCCGCCGCGGCATCGGCTTCGTACTCGTTGCCGCGCGCGAGCGGAAACGAGTAGGCGTTGAAGTACGGCGCGTACCAGCGCAGGAAGGGACGGAACAACACCACCCCGAGGCTCTGCTGCTGCTCGAGCTCCGACATCAGGCGACTCCACCGCAGACGCTGGCGGTAGATCCAACTCGACGTCACCCCGTGTGCCTTCGCCACGTGGCCGAGCTCGTGCGCCAGCACGGCCTCGAACTGTTCGGCGGTCAGCGCCTTCGCCAGCGGCAGCCCGATGAGCAGGTCGTTCCGCGGCCAGCCGAGCAGACCGAGACGGGGAACCTGCGCGACCGCGGCGTTGAAGTCGTCGCTGATCAGGACGCGATGGAAGCGCGGTGTGCCGATCGCTCGCCGCAGACGCTCGATCGCTGCGAAGAGATCGGGGGCATCGCGCTCGTGGATCTCGATTCCCTCCGGCGGCGCCAGATTCACCTTGAGCGCCTTCAGCAGGAACCACAGGAACACGGCCAGGCCGATGGCGAGCTTCACCCCTGCGGCCTTGAGCCACGCGATCGAGACCACCGCCCCCGCCAGCAGAAGGGCGAGCCCCAGCAACACCATCGCGAGATACGTGTCGCCGAGTAGGGCGAGCCAGAACACCCGGCGGCGGTAGCCGGATGGGTCGCGCCGGGCGCGATCCTCGAGCCGGGCGACGAGGGCTTCGAACTGCTCGCTGGTCATTGAGCTTCCCTTGGACCTCCAGGCGGGCGGTGGCCGCCGCACTCGAGACGATGGCGTTGCCCTGCCTAGTGAAGGTGCGGATCAGAGACGGACCATCGCTCGCAAGCGTCGCCAGCGCCACAGCGTGCGCGACGGCGGCGCGAGCGCGAAGCTGAGCGCGTGCGCCGTCCGCAAGCCATCGGGAACGGCGCCGGAGAGGCAGGTGCCGATGGCCGCTTCGAGCGCGGCCGCGAGGCGCGGCTCGCCGAGGCGCCGCGCGAGCTCGACGGCGGGCACCTGCATCTGCCGCGCCCGCGCGAGGCGATCGACCGCGTCGCGGCAATACAGGATACCGAGATCGAGATGGTCGTCGACCTCGTTTGCGAGGCGCAGGAGCACGACCTCGCGATCGATCGATCCGCCGCGCTCCAGCAGTCGGGCCGGGGTGTCCGGGCGCCACTCGTGCACCGTGTAGCGGTGCACGAGATCCTCCGTGCTCGCACCGACGCGGGCGCGCACCTGGTCGCGCTTCACCTCGGACGGACCCAACCAGCCAGCGCCGAAGTCGCCCTGCAGATAGGCGGCGTGCAGCAGGGCGGCCGCCAGCATCTGCGGCGGCGACTGCAGCGCAACCAGGACGCTCGAGGTGCCGGCGAGATGACACACGAAGGGCTTGCCCGAGCCGCGATAGGCGCCCGCGAACAGCTCGCACGCATGAGCATAGGCGCGCGCCACGAGGTCGAGCGCCTCTTCGCCGTAGCCGGCGCGGCGCATCTGGCCGAGCAGTTGCAGGTTGGTCTGCGCGACCGGCTCGACGTCCACCTTCACCCCTCCGGCGTGTGCACCGTGGGAGCCGATGCCGCCCACGCCGTGACCGCCCGCTCGAGCCAGCCCTCGACCGGCTGGGCGGCGCGCGCGCCGAGGCCGCGCCGCAGGACGTGGCGCCAGCGATGGCTGACGCTGCGCCGATAGTTCGCGCACCAGGCGGCATGCTCGCGCAGAAAGGGGTCGTCGTCCGCCAGCCGCCACTTGCGGCCGAAGTGCGCCAGGCTGCGGCGGGTCCAGTCGTCGCTCCAACGGAGCAGGAAGTACGGCAGATCGTAGAGTCGGAGAGGGCCGGGGCCGACGTAGGTCACCTTGGCCGCCGGCTCGAGCTGGATGCCGCCGCCCGCGGCGTTCGCGCTCAGGCAGAGGTCGACGTGCTCCGGGGTGTTGAGCAGGCGCGGGTCGAGCCCGCCGAGATCGCGCAGCGCCTGGGTGCGCGCCAGCAGGCAGTGGAACTCGATCAGCTCGGTCGGCGAACGCCGGAGGTCGATCCCGTCCTCCAGCGCGCCCGCCGACAGGTGATGGCTCTCGCGCAGGAAGCGCCGCCCGTCGCGCTCCTCGATGCGCGCCACCCCGCCGGCCATGTGGATCCGCTCCGCACCCGGCCGGCCCTGGTGGTAGAGCGGGCCGACGAGCCAGGCTCCGGTCTGTTCGGCGCACTGCACCAGCGCGCCGAGCCATCCGGGGCGGACGTGCAGATCGTTGTCGACGAAGACGACGTAGGGCGTGTCGACCGCGGCCAGGCCGAGGTTACGCGCCTCGTTCGGGGACAGGTAGTGGCGCCGACGCAGAACCCGGAACCCGTGGCGCGCGGCCGCGGCGGCGATCGCCCGCCGGACCGGCGCGGGAGAAGCGCCGTCGACGTAGACGAGCTGGTCGGGCGGAGCGGTGTGGCGGACGATGCTGGCGAGAGACGCCGCCGCCTCGCTGAAGCGCTCGCGCGGGACGACCACGACGGTGGCGGCCGGGCGAGCGTTCACGCGGACTCCAGCCGGCGCTGGCGCCGGAGATGCTGCGCCGGAACGTAGGCCTTCAGGTAGCGGCACAGGGGTTCCGGATCGCGCAGGCCGCGCGAGAGAATCAGGCCGGTCACCTTGGCCGCCAGGTTCGCACCCTCGGCTGTGAGTCGCAGCCAGGGCAGGGCGGCGTCCAGTGCGTCGACTCGGCCGTTTGCGCGCCGCAGCCCGCGGATCGCGCCGGAGACCAGGTAGCGCGGCAGCGCGGCGACCTGCTCGCTCAGCCGGCGCCGGTAGAAGCGCCCGTCACGAGGGTAGTTCGGCTGCCCCCGGAACAGGGAATCGAGCAGCACCTCGCCGAGGCCGTAGGTCCAGAACTGCCGCGCCAGTCCCGTCCAGGTCGAACGGTGGCGATGGTAGACCACGGCGCCCGGTCGGTACGCGACGCGCGCGCCGGTGCGCAGTTGGAGGCGCCAGGCGAGCTCGACGTCCTCCGCCGTGCCGAGTTCGTCGGGCCACCCGCCGATCGCCAGCAGGAGCCGGCGGCGGTAGGCGGCGTTGGCGCCGAAGAGGTAGGGCAGGAACTCGCCCTCGCCGCTGCGGTAGTTGCGCAGTGGGGGCTCGCGTTCGCCGAACTGCTCGACCAGGGTGCGGCGCGGATGGACCAGTGCTTCGATCGGCCCGCCGGCGGCGCCGACGCCTTCGTCGTCGAAGGCCCGGGCGAGCTCGGCGAGCCAACCCGGGTCGGCGATGCAGTCGCAATCGGTGAAGGCGACGATCTCCGCATGCGAGTCGCGCACGCCGACATTGCGCGCCGGAGAGGGCCCGGGCACGGCACACGGCACCAGCCGCACCGGCAGGCGCGCCACCTCGGCCGCGGTCCCGTCGGTCGAGCCGTTGTCGACCACGATCACCTCGAAGCGCTCGCGCGGGTAGCGCTGCGCCAGCAGGCTCGCGACGCAGTCGCCGACGACGCCCTCGCCGTTGCGCACCGGCACGACGACGCTGATCGTCGGGTACGCGCTGTTCGCCTCGGAGTCCATCGCCGGTGGGGGCGACATAGCAGAGCGCCGGCGGATTCCGCGAGAGGCGCCGGCCAGCGCGTTTCGTCCAAGGACTCGTTGGCTCGCCGTGGAGGGCTGGCCTGTTCGCTTGGCGCGACCTCGGGGTGCTCGGTTGGGGCGCCTAGTCCACGACCCTGGCTCGCGCCACCCGGACTGCCGCGCGCCGCGGCCGAGTCCGCAACAGAATGCCGCCGGCGACCAGACCCACGAGCACGAGGGCGCTCGAGTCGGCCCCGTCCGGATCGATCGCGCAGCCGCTGCTCGACGAGCCCCCCGGCGGCGGAGTCGCGGTTGCCGTCCCCGGCGGCTCGGTCGGCTGCGGGCCGCCGAAGCCGCGCGTCGGGGTCGCCGTCGGCGTCGGTGCCATCGCGGCCGGCCAGCGACAGATGAGGGCGCCGATCGGCACCGGCCCACCCGGGGAGACCTGGCAGGCCCAGGTCGAGCACCGCTTGTGCAGCGGATCGCAGCCGTAGCGCGCCGCCGGATTGCTGCCCGGGATGATCGGGCAGTCCTCGGTCTTCTCGCACGCCGGCGACAACGCCGCGCCGGCGAAGAGCGCGCCGCCGTCGATGTTGCCCTTGCAGACCTGCGACTGGATGTCGAAGCCGTAGGGTTCGGGCAGGGTGTCGCACGCGGCGATCGGACCCGAGTCGGTGATCGCCACCGAGTTGCCGCCGGGCGAGAAGATGATGCGGTAGGCGCGCGCGTCGCTGACGTAGGTCTGCGGGTCGTTGGGCCAGGTGTAGCCGCCGGGGAACACCCGGTGGATGGTGTCGTCGCCGATGCAGGCGGTCGGATCGTCGGTCACGTCGCTGCAGCGGCCGAACTCCGGCTGCGCGCTCATGTTCGGCGGGTTGGGGTGGGTGCAGACGTCCGCCGGGCAGTCCATCGGGTCGTCCTTGAGGAAGGCCCGACAGGCGCAGACGAGGGGCGCGTTGCCCCGGTCCCAGCAGGCGCCGTTCTGGCGGCAATCGTTGTCGCTGCTGCAGGGGCCGCCGTAGATCTGGTCCGGATCGCCGGCGGGTGCGAAGCAGCAGAAGGCGCGCCAGTTCCGGCAGCGCTCGTCGGTGGTCGGGTCGCACATGAGGTCGGGGGTGCGGGGATACTCGTAGCGGCCGCAGTTGGTGAAGCAGGCGACGACGTCGTCGGGGTTCTCGCTGCCGCCCTGGACGATCTGCCCCACCTCGCCGCGCGTCAGGCGGAAGCTCGGGATGCAGCGATCCGGCTCGCGCAGGTCGGCGCCGTGGATCGCCAACGGCTGGTTCTCGCTCAGCCAGTTGGGCTCGGTCGGCACGCCGGGCTTCTGAGCACAGTGCAGGCCGATCGCCTGCACGTCGACCGTGATGCTGACGCCGTCGACCAGGCTGATGTCGGGGTAGTTGTAGCCCTGGCCTCCCTGCGAGTTGAAGGTCCACTCGACGATGCTCACCGGCGCCTTGCCGGCGCTTGCCAGCGGCGGGTTGCGCAGCGCCTGCTTGCCGCAGTCGTAGGCGTCGCCGCAGCTACCGGTCTCGCACTGCGCCAGGTTGCGCTCGATGTCGTACTTGCAACCGGTGCGCGGGAAGAAGCGCGGCCCGTTGGCGCCGCACGCCTTGTTGTCGTCCGGGCACTGGGTTCCCTCCCATTCCTGCGGAATGTCGATGGTGAGGATGTTGCCGTTGTTGGGCGATCCCTTCGGCAGCATGACCCAGGTGCCCTCGCGCGGCTCGACGGTGGTCGGTGCGGGAACCATCCCGCCCGGAGTCGAGGAGCCTCGATGAGCGGCGTTGGCGGCGGCCAGGATGGTCACGTCGGATTCGTTGACGAGTTGCACGACGTAGTTGAAGCCCTCGCGCGGCGTCGGAACCGGCAGGCTGTTCTGGTACTCCGAGGCGCCCGGCACGTCGGTGGTGCAGGCCGAAGCCGGACACGGCCCCGACGCGGGCGGCTCGCCGGAGCAGGGCGCGGGAGGCGGCGGAATCTGCGCGCGGGCATTCTCGGTGACGAGGGTCGCAGAGAGCGAACCGAACCCGACCAGGGTGGCGAGCGCCAGCGCAATCGTCCGGGCTCGCGAGGTGCGGCGATCTGCCCGCCGCGGGGCACTGTCGTGCACGCGCATCGGAGGACCCAATCACTTCGGTCCGCCAAAGGAAAGCGGGGGTCATCGCCGCACTCCAGCTCAGCGCAACGCCACGGTGGCGCTGACCGCGGTGTAGAGCGCCAGCGCGACGAGACCGGCGGCGAAGGCGCGCAGGCTGCGCTCGGGGTCGAGGCGGCCGGCGATGCCGCCGCCGAGGCGCGCGCCGAGGACGGCGGCGACGGTGAACGGCACCGCGACGCTCCAGTCGATGTGGACCGTCTCCAGACGGGCGAAGAGCGCGCTGGCGCAGTTGATCGCCACCACCAGCAGCGAGGTACCGATCGCCTCCGGCATCGCGTAGCCGAGCACCAGCGTCAGCGCCGGCACGATGACGAAGCCGCCGCCGACGCCGAACAGGCCGGTGAGAAAGCCGACCATGGTCCCCACCGCCAGGACCACCAGAACCCTCCCGAGGCGGAGGTCGGCGTGCTGCGTCGATCCGGCGTGCGCGAGCTCGCGCGCCTCGCCGACACGGGTGCAGGTGGGGCATGCGGTCACCATGCGCCAGGCTGCGACCAGGATGAGGGCGCTGAAGGCGAGCAGCAACACGTTCGGATCGAGGCGGCGGTTGAGCGCGGTGCCGGCGAAGGAACCGCCGATCCCGGTGAGGCCGAAGGCGCCGCCCATGGCGGCGCGCACGCGCCCGCCGCGCAGGTGCGGCCACAGGCCGGAGAGCGCCGCCGTGCCCACCAGCAGGAGGCTCGAGGCGGTGGCGTCCTGCGGCGTCTGGCCGGCGCCGTAGACCAGCGCCGGCAGCGCGATGATCGAGCCGCCGCTGCCGAGGGCGCCCAGCACCAGCCCGACCAGGAGGCCGAGCGGCGAGGCGATCAGCCCGCGACTCACAGACCCAGCGCCCGCCAGCGGATCATGCCGCCCGCCACGTTGGCGACGTCCTTGATGCCGGCCGACTCGAGGATCGCGCAGGCTTGCGCCGAGCGCCGCCCCGAGCGGCAGACGCACACCACCGGCTTGTCGCGCGGCACCTCGGCGAGCCGCTGCCGCAGCGCGCCCAGCGGGATGTGAATGCAGCCCTCGATCCGGCCGAGGTCGCCGGTGAGCTCGGCCGCCTCGCGCACGTCGACGACGGTCACCTCGCGCGGGTGCTCCGCGACCCACAGCGGATCGAGCTCGGGTCCGCCGGCGAAGGTGCGCGCCACCGGCCCCCAGTCGGGCTGGTCGTGGAACGTGCCGGGCTCGGCCCGGCCGCACTTGAGATTCGCCGGCACCGCGGCATCCATCTGCTTCGGGTGCGGCAGGCCGAGGTTCTCCATGTAGCCGACGAAGTCCTCCTCGCTCGCCTCGCCGCCGACGCGCGGGTTCCAGCGCTTCTCCTCGCCGACGGTGGTCACGGTGCGACCGCCGTAGTCGTGCGCCGGATGAAGCAGACACTCGTCGGGCAGGGTGAAGATCTGCGTCGTGATAGAGCGATAGAGGATGTGCGCGTTGCCCTGCTGGAAATCGGTCCGCCCGGCGCTGCGGATGAGGAGGGCGTCGCCGGTGAAGGCGATGCGCTTGTTGGTGGTGACGTAGGTGACGCAGCCGGCGGTGTGCCCAGGCGTCGCGCGCACCGCCAGTTCGACGGCGCCGACGCGCAGCACGTCGCCGTCGTCGAGATAGAGGTCGGCGCCTTCCGCGCCGCTGCGCTTGGACAGGGCGATGCGCGAGCCGAGCGCGTGCGCCAGGCGCCAGGCGGCGGTGACGTGGTCGGCGTGGACGTGCGTGTCGAGCGTGTAGCGCAGCGAGAGGCCGAGCTCGCGCAACAGCGCGCGATCGCGCTCGAACTGCTCGTACACCGGGTCGATCAGCACGGCCTCGCGGGTGGTCTCGTCTGCGAGCAGGTAGGTGTAGGTGAACGACGTGAGGTCGAAGAGTTGGCGAAACAGCATGCGTCTCCCTCGTCCGCGACCTCATAGCGCAATTCCCCGCGCAGGTCCCAGGACCCGCGGGGGCGCGGCGCGGGCCTGCGCCCCTGCCGGGGCGCGCTCGCGGTTGTCGCTCGCAAACCCCGGGCTCACGCCCGGGGCTACGCCCCTGCGCCGCTCCGCGGCGCGCCCTACGCCATCCGCGCGCGGCGCCGCACTCAACAGTGCGCGGGGCGCCGCGGAGCAGCGCGACTGCCGCGCGGGGCGCCGCGGAGCAGCGCGACTGCCGCGCGGGGCGCCGCGGAGCAGCGCGACTGCCGCGCGGGGCGCCGCGGAGCGGCGCGACTGCCGCGCGGGGCGCCGCGGAGCGGCGCAGGGGTCTAGCCCCGGGCGCCAGCCCGGGGTGGCCCCGGCGACAGAGAAGTGCGCCCCGGCAGGGGCGCAGCCGCGCCGGGTCGAACGCCCGCTTGAGGCAGCCAGGGTGATCTCCTAGTGTTCGGGCGACAACCCCGTCCAGGAGGAGCGAACGTGCCGCGCGAGAGCAACATCGACCTCAACACCGACCGGGTCGGCCCGGCGCAGGAGCGCGTGCAGGTCGCGCGCCTCGTGCTGACGCGCGCCTGCGGCTACACGCGAGACGGCGGCACCCCGACGATCTCCGAGGACTGCCGCTCGATGGCCGCGCTCGAGGCCGAGGCGCGCCGCCTGAAGGGCGAGATCGACGAAGCCGTCGAACGGGCCCGCGCTTCCTTCGAGGGAAGCGCGCCAGCCGCGCCGCACGCGCAGGCGCCGCCCAAGCCGGAGAGCGCGGCCAAGCCGCACCTCGACACGACGCTGAAGGTGCGCGACGCGATGACGCGCGACGTCCGCACGGTCGACCGCAACGAACGGCTCTCGGTCGCCGACGAGATCATGAAGCTCGGCAGCTTCCGCCACGTCGTCGTCCTCGACGAGCGGGAGGCGGTGGTGGGCGTGATCAGCAGCCGCGACGTCTTCCACGGCGCGCTCGCCTGGTCGCTCGGCCTCGGCCGATCGGCGCACGAGAAGTCGCTGGCGGCCTACCCCGTCAAACAGGTGATGAACACCGAGGTGGTGACGATCGCACCCGACGCCGACCTGCGCGAAGCCGCGGCGATCATGGCCGAGAGGAAGGTCGGCTGCCTGCCGGTGGTCGACGGAACCAAGCTCGTGGGCATCCTCACCGAGGGCGACTTCCTCGCGCTCCTCACCGGCGCGTAGCCACCCTCGACCGACGCCGGCGCGGCGAACGGGTGAGCGCCGCAACGGCGGGGTCGATCTCCGCCGCCGTCCGCAGGAAGGCCGTCGCCACCGGCAGCGCCGGCTCGCGCGCCACCAGAGCGCTGCTGGCGCGCCGAAACAGCAGGTCGCAGGAAGTATCCCGCAGAACGTCGGCCAGCTCGCTGGCGCGGGCGCGGCGCGCCGCGCGGCTGGAACGCCCACGGCGCGCCAGCGCCGCCAGCGCCGCCCCGAGCGCCGCGGTCGCGAGCGCCGCCTCCGCCGCCTGGGCGGGGCGGAGCCGGCCGGTCTCGCTCTCGCCAGCGGCGGCGAGGACGTTGGCCAGGTAGCCCAACTCCTCCAGGCGTTCGCCCAGCAGCCGCGGATCGCTCTCCCCCAGCAGCCGCAGCGCGGCACGGAACGCAGCGCCGCCCTCGGCCCCAGCCGCCTCCTCGACCGCTTCCGCCGCGGCGAGCTCCTCGCTCGCCTCGAGCAGCTCCGGGAGGGGGGCAGCGGGCGCCTGCAGGCGTTCGAGGGAGGCGCGTTCGCGATCGAGGTCGCGGAAGTGCGCACGCGTGATCGGGTCGCGCTCCGCCCGCTGCTCACCCTCGCCGAGCGGCTCGCGCGCCAGCAGCAGGAAGCTGCGCGCCGCGCGCGGCTCGACGTAACCGCTGCGCGTGCGCCGCTCCTCGCGCTCCGCCTCGACGTCCTCGGCGAGCGAATCGCAGGCCGACAGCACCGTCGCCAGCTCGCCGAGGTCGTCGAGGTAGCCGCTGGCGGTCGCGGCGCAGCGGTCGAGCAGGCGCACCAGCGCGTCGCGATGGTCGCGGTCGAGGGCGAGGATCAGCGCCAGGGCGGCATCCCAGCCGTCGGCTTGGAGGGAGATCAGTAGATACCCCTCGATCTCCTCGCTGAGGGAGCTCTCGATCGCGCGGTCGGCGGCCACCGCATCCTCGCCGCCGAGATTGAGGCGATCGTCGAGCGCGTTCTGCTCCAGCACCAGCACCAGGCTCGACAGCGCCCGCACGACGAAGTCCTCCGACAGTTGCAGAATGCGGGTCGCCGCCGCCTCCTCGCCCGCCTCGAGCAGCACCTCGAGCCAGACGGCGAAGCGATCGCGGTCGAACGCCTCGCGCTCGCCCGGCCTGGGATTGACGAAGAGATCCTCGTCGAACGCGGCGACCAGTTGCTCGACGGTCGCGAGCGCCACCAGCTCGCCGGCGTCCGCCACGCCGACGCGGCGCACCAGCGCCGCGAACGACGGCGGTGGCAGCACCTGCACCCGCCGCACCAGATCGGGGGCCTCGATCAGACGCGCCAGCAGCGAGGTCGGCGCCGCGCGGCGCCCCACCGCCTTGGTCACGATCCACCTCCTTCCGACGAGTCGGCGCGCGCCAGCGCTTCGAGCAAAGGCTGAAGCACCGGATGGGCGGCGCCGAAGCTGCCCTCCAGCAGGGCCCGTCCCTCCTCGTAGGCGGCGCGCGCCCCAGCGATGTCGCCCTCGTCGGCGCGCACGTTCCCCACGACCAGCAACGCCAGCGCCTTCGGCCGAGCGCGATCACCCGGGATCTCGCGCACGAAGGCCAGCGCGGCCTCCGCCGTACGGCGCGCGGCCTCGATCTCGCCAGCGCGGCGCTGCGTCTCCGCCAGCAGCGGCCGACTGACGGCGATGTCGGCGTGCGGCCGGGAGCAGGTGCGCGCGCTGCCGGTGACGATGCGCTCGAAGAGAGCGCCGGCGACGTCGACGTCGCCGCGGCGGAGCAGCACCTGCGCGGTGACAGCGAGGTTGGCGAGGACGAAGGGATGATCCGGGCCGTACGCCGGTCGGCCGATCTCGACGCCCTGCTCGGCGCAGCGCCAGGCGCGCTCGAGGTCGCCGAGATCGAGAAGCAGCGCGCTCGCCTGCAACCAGGCGCCGGCCGCCATCGGGTGGGGTCTGGCCGACGCATCCTCGAGTTGCGCCACAACCGCCTCGACGGCGTCGCGCGCCCGGTCGACCTCGCCCAGCTCCCACAGCACGCGCGCGCGCGTCGACCGGAGGTTGACGGCGATCGGATGGGCGGCGCCGAGCCGGGCCGCGAGGATGCCGAGACCGCGGTCCGCGGCGGCGAGCGCCGCGGATCGCTCCCCGAGCGCACGGCGGACCCAGGCCAGGCTGACCAGATCGAGGCCGACGGCGATGCCGTCGGCGCCCTCCAGGCGCTCGTGCAAGGCGGAAGCCTCCAGCAGGTCGTCGCGTGCCTCCAGCAGTTCGCCGCGCGCGTTCTGCACCAGAGCCCGATCGCAGAGCAGGGCGGCGCGCTCGCGCTCGCCGAACTCGGGATGCCGATCGAAGATGCGCAGGGCGCGCGTCAGGTGCTCGATGCTGCCGCTCTGGGCGCCGGTGGCGCTCATGTAGATGCCGGTGCGGGCGAGGAGACGCGCGGCAGGCGCGTCGCACGCGGGCAGGCCGGCGGCATGCGACAGGACGGCCAGGGCGTGCGGCAACAGCCGACCCGACTGCGGCAGGACGTCGCCCGCGAGGCCGCTGGCGGGGTACACCGCCTCGACCAGGCGCAGGGCGATCTCCGCCCAGCGCGCGCGTTCCGACTCGCTCAGGCGGTCGCGGGTCACGAGTTGCACCAGGCGGTGCAGGGCGAGCGCGCCGCCGCTCGCCTTGACCAGCGAGTAGCGTCTGAGGGCCGCGATGCAGCGGTCGAGCTCGATCTCGTCGCGCAACGGCGCCAGCTCGGCGTCGTCGAGCCGCGCCAGCCCGAGACGCAGCTCCTCCAGCGGAACGTCGTCGGGGGCGAGGTGGGCGCACAGGCGGAGGAGGTGGGCGGCGTGCGGCGCCTCCGCATCGAGTCGCTGCAGGGAGATCTCCCAGGTGCTGCGCACCGTCCACGGGTAGTCGGCCGGCGGCGTGCCGCTCTCCAGCAAGCGGAAGCGGTGCGTCTCCAGCAGGCGCCGGTAGGTCGCGATCGAGCGCCCGGTGGCCTCGATGTAGGCCGCCGCCTCCTCGAGCGCGAGCGGCAGCCGGCCGAGGTCCTCGCACAGCTCGGCGGCCTCCGGCGTGCGGGCCTCGCCGGTGCGGGCGGCGAGGAACTCGGCGGCCTCCTCCGGCTCGAGCACGTCGACCTGCAGACCCACGCCGAGCCCGCGCCAGCTCTGGTGACGCGAGGTGGCGACCACGTGGCCGCCGGCCGAGTGCGGCAGGAAGGGGCGGAGGTCGTCGGGCGTGGGCGCGTTGTCGAAGATCAACAGCCAGCGCCGGTGGCGTTCGAGCCAGCGCCGCACCGCCTCGAGGCGGTGGTGCTGGTCGCGCAGCTCGCGCTCCGGCAGCTCGAGAGAGTCGGCGAGAGCGGCGTAGTCGGCGGCGAGCGCGTCGCCGCCCTCGGAGCGGATCCAGGCGACGAGGTCGTACTCCTGCGCGTGGCGATGGGCGTACTCCAGAGCGATCTGGCTCTTGCCGATGCCGCCCAGGCCGTGGAGCGCCACCACCGCCGGCGGCGGCTCGGCGTGGAGGCGCTGGTGCAGGGAGGCCAGCAGTCCGGTGCGCCCGGTGAAGTTGACGTTGCGCTGCAACGGCACGCGCCAGAGCCCGCCCGGGTCGACGGAACCGGCCTCGAGCGAGGAGGGTCCGAGCGCCAGCTCGGCGCGCGCGGGCAGCGAGCTCGCGGCGATGCTCTCGAGCGCGGGCAGCAGATCCCGCGCCGAGGCGCGGCGCTCGGGCGGCCGCTTGAGCGTAGCGGCGCGCAGCAAGCGGCCGAGCGGATGGCGCGCCAGGGCGCGCGGGATCGGCACTTCCTGCGGACTCAGTTGCGCGTGCACCACCTCGGCCGCGGTTCGGCCGGCGATCGCCGGGGCGCCCACCAGGCATTCGATGAAGATCAGGCCCCAGGCGTAGACGTCGGACAGCACCGTGGGCGGCTTGCCGCGCAGTTGCTCCGGGGCGCTGTAGAGGGGCGTGCCGAGGTACTCCCCCTCCTCCGTCAGCCGCCCACCGGCATCGCGCATCGCCTCCTCGGCGAACACGCCCAGGCCGAAGTCGAGCACCATCGCGTTGCGGCGCGCGCCGGTGCTGGTGACCATGATGTTGGCCGGCTTGAGGTCGCGGTGCACGATGCCGAGGCGGTGCGAGCTGCTCAGCGCGTCGAGCACCTGCGTCATGAGATGGAGGGCCTCGGCGGGCTCGAGCCCGCCCTCGCGCTCCAGGACGTCGGCCAGATTGCTCCCCGGCACGAGCTCGAAGGCGGCCCACAGCAGATCGCCGGCGGCGCCCGAGTCGATGAGGCGGACGATGTTGGGGTGGTGCAGCTCGGCGCACAGTCGGGTCTCGCGCCGGAAGCGTTCGGCGTCGAGCGCGAGCTGGGCCCCGCCGCGCTCGGCCAGCGGGCGCAGGACCTTGACCGCAACGCTCTGGCCGGTGCTGCGCTGCACGGCCTCGTGCACGCTGCCGAAGCTGCCCGCGCCGATCCGCCGCACCAGCGTGTAGCGATCGCGCATGGCGGGCTGGTCGAAGAGCTCTCGTTCCGACGGGTGCAAGCTGCTGCGCTCCGACGCGTCGGACTTAGCCCCAATCGGTGCGCGAGACCAGCCCACGAGCGCAGGCGCCGACCCTGGGAGCGGCGGCGCGAGTGCCGGCGCCCTGCTGGTGCACCGCGGTCGAAGCGGCTAGGAGGGCGGCGTGGCGACGGCTCCGCAGACGGGATACGGCCGCAACGAGGCTCCCCTCTTCGACCGCGCCCTCGACGCCGAGCGGCTGCGCAACGCGCGTCAGTTCGCCCGCTTCCGCCTGATCGCGGCGCTGGCGATCCTGACCGTCAACGTCTCGATGGAAGTGTTGAGCCCGGGGTATCGCGGCGCGCCCGACGCCGCCCTGGCGCTCTACGTTGTGGTGGCGGCGATCGTGCTCTTCCTCAGTCGCTCGTCCGACCCGATCGCGCGCTGGAGCGCGCACGCCATCCCCTTGATCGACATGCCCGTCACCTATCTTCTACTGCACGGGGCCGCCGAGCAGGTGCGGCTGGCGGGCTACGCCGACGACGCCGCCGCCACCGCGACCCAGGCGCCGCTCTACAATCTCATCCTGCTCATCGCCGCCTCGCTGACCGTGGGCGAGGCCTACACCTGGTTCACCGCCGCCGTCGCGATCCTGCTCCAGTCGGTGCTGATGATCGGCGAGGATCGTGACCGCAACTTCGTCATCCTGGTCGCCGTCGGCACTTTGCTCGGCACCCAGCTCAGCCTCTACAGCCGCCGCCGCAGCCGCGCGCTGGTACGCGCCGCCGCCCTCGAGCAGGCGCGGCGCGAGCGTCTCGGGCGCTACTTCTCGCCGCAGGTCGCGGAGGCGGTGCTGCAACGCGAGGACGAGATCGGCCGCGGCGAGGTGCGGGAAGTGACGGTGCTGTTCGCCGACCTGCGCGACTTCACCGCGCTGGCCGAGACCCTCGACGGGCAGCAGACGGTGGCGCTGCTGAACGACTTCCTCGGCCGCATGGTGACGCCGATCTTCGCCCGCGGCGGAACCCTCGACAAGTACACCGGCGACGGACTGATGGCGTACTTCGGCGCCCCGGTGACGCGCGCCGACCACGCCGAACAGGCGGTGCGCTGCGCCCTCGAGATGCACGCCGCGCTGGCGGCGATGAACCGCGAGCGCGTCGCCGCCGGCCTGGTGCCGCTGCGCCTCGGCATCGGCGTGCACAGCGGACCGGTGGTCCTGGGCGACATCGGCGCCGAGCAGCGCCGCGAGTTCACCGCCATCGGCGACACCGTCAACGTCGCCGCCCGCCTCGAGCAGCTCACCAAGGCCAACGACGCCGCCACGTTGGTGTCCGAGGCGACCCGCGGCCGCATCGCCGACGACCTCGGCTTCACGGCGCTCGAGCCGATCGCGGTCAGAGGCAAGGCCGAACCGCTGCGCATCTTCCGCCTGGGGTGAGCGGCGGGGACCGCCGCACCAGGCGCGGCTCCGCCGCGGCGCCGCGAAGCGTCTGGAGTGCGGCGTGAAGCGCCGCTCTGGATGCGTTCGCCGCCGATCCAGAGCGGCGCTTCACGCCGCACTCCAGAGTGGCCTGGGCGATCGGGCGGAAATTGGCTCTTGTGGCGGCCACCGGGAAGCGCCATGGAGACGGCGAAGGAGGGAAGCCATGTCCGAGCGCACCATCCGCCACCGCGTCTGTCCGTTCTGCGAGGCCACCTGCGGCCTGGCCGTCGAGGTCGAGGGCGACCGGGTCGTCGCCGTGCGCGGCGACGAGGCGGACCCCTTCTCGCGCGGCTTCATCTGCCCCAAGGCGTACGGCGTGAAGGAGCTGCACCACGACCCGGACCGGCTGCGCCGCCCCCTACGCCGCACCGCCGGCGGTTGGCAGGAGATCTCCTGGGAAGAGGCCTACGACGAGGTCGCCAGCCGGCTGCTCGCGATCCGCGAGCGCCACGGCAACGACGCCATCGGCACGTACTCCGGCAATCCCGTGGTCCACGACCTGGGCGCGGTGCTCTACCGGCCGGTGCTGCTGCGCGCGCTCGGCACGCGCAACGCCTTCAACAGCGCCGCGATCGACACCCTGCCGAAGATCGTGCAGACCGGCCTGATGTTCGGGCGGCCCTTCCCGCTGGCGGTGCCGATCCCCGACATCGAGCGTACCTCGTATCTGCTGATCCTGGGAGCCAACCCGGTGGTGTCGCACGGCAGCCTGATGACCATGCCCGACGCCCCCGGGCGCCTGAAGGGCGTGCGCCAGCGCGGCGGCAAGCTGGTCGTCATCGACCCGCGCCGCAGCGAGACCGCGCGCATCGCCGACGAACACCACTTCCTCCGCCCCGGCACCGACGCCGCCTTGTTGCTGGCTCTCGTCCACACGCTCTTCGAGGAGAACCTGGTCGACCTGGGCGCGGCCGCCGGCCTGGTGCGCGGCCTCGAGCAGGTGCGGGTCGCCGCCGCCGAGTTCTCGCCCGAGCGCGTCGCCGGATTCTGCGGCATGCCGGCCGCCGAGATCCGCCGCCTCGCGCGCGACTTTGCCGCCGCCCCGTCGGCGGCCTGCTACGGCCGCCTCGGCACCTGCGTGCAGGAGTTCGGCACGCTCACCAGTTGGGGCTGCGATCTGCTCAGCATCCTGACCGGCAACCTCGACCGCCCCGGTGGCGTGATGTTCCCGCGCCCGGCGGCGCCGCTCGACGCCGCCTTCCCGCGCGGCCGCGGCTTCGGCATCGGGCGCTGGCGCAGCCGGGTCGGCGGCCAGCCCGAGGTCGGCGGCCTGATCCCGTCGTCGACTATGGCGGAGGAGATCCTGACGCCGGGCGAGGGCCAGGTGCGCGCGATGATCCTGCTGATGACCAACTCGGTCCGCAGCGCCGCCAACTCGGCCGAGCTCGAGCGGGCGTTCTCGCAACTCGAGTTCCTGGTCGCGCTCGACTTCTACCTCAACGAGACCACGCGCCTGGCGCACATCATCCTGCCGACGCCGTCGCACGCCGAGCAGTCGGGCTACGAGCTGCCCTTCTACCTGCTGTCGGTGCGCAACGCGACCAAATGGTCGAGCGCGGCGGTCGCGCCGCCGGAGGGAACGCCGCACACCTGGGAGGTGCTGGCCAACATCGCCGCTCGGATGATGGGCCTGGGTGAGATGCCGCTGCAGGCGATCGACGACTTCATCTTCCGCCAGTTCGCCCAGAACGCGGTCGGCGACGACACGCCGTGGGAGGGGCTGACGGTGGACGAGGTGGTCGAGAAGTGCGCCGGCATCGGGCCCGATCGCATCCTCGACATGCTCCTCCGCATCGGCCCGCACGGCGACGGCTTCGGCCGCACGCCCGACGGGCTCACGCTGGCGCGGCTGCAGGGCGCCCCCCACGGCATCGACCTCGGCCCGCTCACGCCGCGGCTGCGCGAGGTGATCAACACCGAGGACGGTCTCATCGATCTCGCCCCGCCGCTGATGCTCGAGGATCTCGCCCGCCTGCGCCGGCGCATGGCGGCGCAGGCGGAGGACCTGCTGCTCATCGGCCGGCGCGATCTGCGCAGCGCCAACTCCTTCACCCACAACCTGCCGGCGCTGGTGAAGGGCCGCGACCGCTGCACGCTGCAGCTCTCGCCGCGCGACGCCACGCGCCTCGGTCTGCGCGACGGCGGCAGAGCGCGCATCACCAGCCGGGTCGGCACCGTGGTCGCGCCGGTCGAGGTCACCGACGACCTGATGCCCGGCGTCGTCAGCCTGCCGCACGGTTGGGGCCACGACGTCGAGGACACCCGCCTCAGCGTCGCCCGCCGGCATCCGGGCGTGAACGCCAACCTGCTGACCGACAACCAGGCCTACGACGAGGCCAGCGGCACCGCCGTGCTGTTCGGCACGCCGGTCACGGTGACGCCGGCGTGATCCGGAGTGCGGCGCGACGCGCCGCGCCGGATCGCGATCGAGCGCCGGCGCGGCGCCTCAGTCGAGCGGACACTCGAAGAGGCGCTGGCGGACGGCGAAGACGGCGTCGGTGACGTCGAGGCGGCGATCGCGGTCGCGGTCGAGACGGCGACAGTAGTCGAGCGAGCGCAGGCCGAGGCCGATGCTGACGTTGCCGGCGAGCTCGTCCTTCGTCACCAGGCCGTCGTGGTTGCAGTCCGACGGGCAGTCGTCGGGTGTCGCGGTGCGGGTCGGCGACGGGATCGGCGTCGGCGTGCGCGTGACCGGCACGTCGGGATCGGTCGGGTCCGTGCCGGCGTCGATCTCGTCGCGGTCGAAGCGGCCGTCGAGGTCCCGATCGAGGGCGAGTCGCACGCCCTCGCCCGGCGGCGCGCACAGGTAGGTCACCGACTGGCCCTCGACGGTGGCGAGGGCGCGGAGAGCGGTGTCGCTCAGCGCGGCATCGCCTTCGCGGTCGCTGCGGAAGTCGCCCGCGGCGGGATCGAGCAGATACCCGCGCGACTCGCCGTCGACCACGGCGCGCGCGACCAGCTCGCACTCCTTCGCGTTCGGCCTGCCGAACATGTCGAAGTCGGTGCGGGCGCGCGCCACCAGCAGATCGATGCGCGCGCCGACGGCGTCGGCGTTGTCGCCGGTCAGCGTGACCTGCTGCCCGACGATCGGCGCGAAGTCGGTCTCGAACGCCAGCACGAACTGCTCGATGTCGGCGCGGTCGCTGTCGTTGATCGTGAAGGTGCGGGTGCGGAGGAAGTCGAAGACGGTGGCGACGCTGCCGTCGTGCAGGAAGCCGAAGCCGCGGACCTGCTCGCCCTGCGGCGCGGCGTGCTCGGGCAGCCCGAGCGTGAAGTGGGTGATCGGCGTGCCGAACATGCCGACCTTCTGGTACATGTTCTTCAACTGCGGCACCTTGAACTCCTGGCTCTGGTCGGCGAAGGTGGTCGCGCCGATGGTGCCGAAGTTGCCGTTGGCGGCGTTGAGGGTGTGGCAGCCGCGGCAGCTCGCCGCCTGATCCGTCAGAATGGCGCGGTCGCGGAAGATGCGGCGCCCGTTCGCCTGCGAGGCGTTCAAGCTGTTGTCGAGGGCGCGCACCGGGTTGGGCGGCGGCTTGAGCTCGAGGGCGAAGTCGGTGAAGGCCGCCATGTCGGCGGCGGCGATCTCGCCCTCGTCGCGGCCGTTGAGTGGATCGAACGCCAGATTGAACGCTTCGTACGCCAGCCGCTCGTCGCCGCCGCGCGGGTCGGAGAGGAAGGTGCCGCCGGTGCGGTCGCCGCGCCAGTGCATCGGCCCCTGGAGCGCCATGCCGCGCAGCGTCTGCGTGGTCATCGGCCCCTTCATCGGATGGAAGGGCGCGTTGCCGGCGGTGGGGCCGACCATGTTCGGATTGGGGCGCACCAGCTCGACCGGGTCACCCAGGTCCCAGGCGAGGTTGTCCATGTCGGCGAAGACGTGGCACACGCCGCACGACGCTTCGCCGTTGCTGGAGGTGTCGCGCGCGTCGTAGAGGAAGCGCCGCCCGTCGACGACTTTCGGCGGCTCGGGATTGAAGAGGCGGTGCTGCGCCATTTCCGCACGCGTCTCCAGGTCGATCACCTTCACCGCGTTGTCGAAGCGGGTGAGGACGTAGAGGCGCTGGTTGGCCTCGTCGAGCGCCAGACCGGAAGGGCCGCCGCCGCTGACCTCGATGTGCTGCTCGGGGCCGGGCTGGAAGGTGTCGTCGTCGATCTCGGCGGCGGCGAACACTCCCACCTTGCTCGAGCCGAAGGCGGCGACGTAGAGGCTGCCGTCGCTCGCCAGCGCGAGGTCCACCGGCATCGACAGGCTCGCTTCCTTCACCTCCGGCGGCATCGGCTCGGTGTGGTAGCCGTGCGGCAGGGCGGCGATGTGCTTGTTCAGGTGGCGCGGCGAGACGGCCGAGCCGTCGATCACCGTGATGCGCGCCTCGTGCAGATGGCCGCGAAGCGAGGTGCTGAAGCGCCCATGGCCTTCGAACCGCACTTCGTTGCGGGCCTCGGTGTTGCTGACGTAGACGCGGCCGGTCGCCGGGTGCACGACCATGTTGTAGAGGATCGTGCCGACGTGCGGCAGCGCCACCTCCTGCCGCGGCGGGTCGGCGAGAGCGTCGATGCGGAAGACGTCGTAGTCGGGCAGGTCGAAACGGATCGCGTTGTTCCAGTTGCGGCCGACCTCGTCCTCCCACACGCCGCTCATCGGGTTGCGGCGCACGATCAGACCGACCTCCGGAGCCAGCACGCCCTCGAGGTTGATGTTGGGGGCGGGTAGCCCTCCGGGCGCCTGGCCGCCGGGCAGACCGCCCGGCATCTGCACGCCGTCGATGTTGCACGGTCCGGCGACCACGCCGCTGTCGCAGACCGCGCCCTCGGTGACCGTCGCCGTCTGGTTGCCCGACTGGAAGATGCCGGCATAGACCACGCGGCCGTCGGCCGAAGCGGCGAGCGGGCGAGGCATGTCGCCGAAGAGCTCGAGAACGGTCTCGGGAGTGCCGCCGAGCGCGCTGCCGAGATCGGTGGCGTCGAACACCCACACCAGCGCGCGCGGCACGCCGGGCGTGGTGAGCGCCATCGGGATCGATGCGGGCAGGTTCTGGCCGAGGCGAGCGGTCGTGACGAAGGCGCGCCGGAAGCCGCCGTCGCCGGCCGCGGGGCCGGCGAAGACGACGTCGCGCGGCTCGTCGCCGACCAGCAGCGTCCGCACCACCCGCGGCGGCGAGGCCGCCAGGTCGACGATGCTGACGCTGTCGGAGAGGTGGTTGACCACCCAGGCCTCGCCGTCGGTGCGCGCCGCCACCGCCACCGGCTCGAGCCCCACCGGCACCGAGGCGAGGTGCGCCAGCCCACCGGCGTCGACCGAGAAGATCTCGAGCCGGGCGTCGGGGGTGTTGAGCGCGAGCAGGCGGGTGCCGTCGGGCGTCAGCGCCAGCGGCTTCACCTGCCCGCTCTCGAACGCGACGAAGGCAGCCGCCGGCGGCGCCCAGAGGAAAGTCGCGAGCAGTAGAGCAATGATCTCCGCGCCGCGGATGAACGCGGATGGTCGCGGATCCAGAGGGAGCAGCCCCCTCGACCAGCATCCCCGCCCGCTCCGCGCGCGGCCGCGTTCATCCGCGGCATGAACAGATCGCACAGCAGAACCCTAGAGCAGAACCGGACGGGTGAGGCAATACGAGAAAAGGCGCGTACCTCAGGCCGGCACCTCGACGCGACGACGGCGGTGCAGGCGGGCGCGGAGCCATTCCGAGGCGTCGTCGAGGACGAGGTAGAACACCGGCACGACCAGCAGCGTCAGGAACGTCGACGACAGCATGCCGGCGCCGGCCGCGATCGCCATCGGCGCGCGCGTCTCCGACCCTGGTCCGAGGCCGATGGCGGCGGGGAGCACGCCGAAGATCATCGAGATCGCCGTCATCAGCACCGGCCGCAGGCGGACCGGCGCCGCCTTGCGCACCGCCTCGACCTTGTCGAGCCCTTCGGCGCGCAACTGCAGGATGTAGTCGACCAGCAGGATCGAGTTCTTCGTCACCAGGCCGAACAGGAGGATGATGCCGATCAGGCTGAACATGTTGAGCGTCATGCCCGCGACCCACAGGCCGCCGAGGGCGCCGATCATCGAGAGCGGCAGCGCCAGCATCAGCGTCAGCGGGTGCAGCAGGCTCTCGAACTGCGCCGCCAGCAGCATGTAGATGATCAGCACCGAGAGGAAGATCGCCAGACCGAACTGCTGCACGCTCTCGAGGAAGGCCTCGGCGCCGCCCGACCAGGATACGGTCACTCCCTCGGGCAGGATCTCGGCGGCGACCTCGTTGACCACGTCGACGGCCTCGCCCACGGTCAGCCCCTGCAGGTTGGCGGAGATGGTCACGCTGCGCTGGCGGTTATGGCGGCTGATCATCGCCGGCGCCGCGCCGACCTCGATGCTGGCGACGTTGCGCAGCTCGATCACGCCGTCGCGACCGCGGACGTAGAGCCGGCCGATCGCCTCGGGGTCGGCGCGGTTCTCGGCCACGAAACGCATGCGCACGTCGTAGCGGTGGCCCTCGTCCTTGAAGGTCGCAACGTCGAGCCCGCCGATGCTCGCCTGCACCACCTGCGCGATCTCGACCGCGCTCACGCCGAGCGCCGCGGCCTTCTCGCGATCGGGGATGACGCTCACCTCCGGCAGGCCGACCTTCAGGCTCTTGTTGAGGTCGACGAAGCCCCGCTTGGCCTCGAGCGCGTGCACGAAGCGGTCGGACAGCTCGTCGAGCTCGTGGATCGAGACGTTGCCGCGCAGGTTGAACTCGAGCTCGCCGCTGCCCTGCGACATCATGCTCATCGGGTCGAACACCGCGACCTTGAGTCCCGGGATCTGGCTCAGCGCCGCGCGCGCCGCGGCCATCAGCTCCTGGGCGCCGCGCTCGCGCTCCTCGCGCGGCTTGAGGACGCAGACGAACACCGCCCGCGTCACCGTCGGCGGGCCGTCCGGACCGGAGACGCCGATGCCCGAGAAGAGGCCCTTCAACTCGGGCTGCTTCAGCATCCACTGCTCCGCCGGGATGACGCGCTCGAGGGTGCCGTCGATCGAGGTGCCGGGCGGGGTCTCCATCATCACGAAGATGCGGCCCTCGTCGGACGGTGGGAAGAACTCCGCTCCCAGGCGCGAGCCGAGCACCAGCGCCAGCACGAGAGAGGCGGCGGCGATGCCCAGCACCGTGGCCCGGTGGCGCAGGGCCCACTCGAGGATACGGCCGTAGGTGCGCTCCATCCACAGAAAGCCGAGCTCGAGCCGGTGGTAGAGGCTGCCGTGCTCGACCTCTTTCGGCGGTGGCATGCGGGCCGCCAGCATCGGCGTCAGCGTCAGCGCGACGAGCAGCGACACCAGCACCGAGATGGCCACCGTCATGCCGAACTCGCCGAGGAAGTTGCCGACGATGCCCTTGACGAACACCACCGGCAGGAAGACGACCGCGATCGAGAGCGTCGCCGCGGTGGCGGCGAAGGCGATTTCCGACGTGCCCTTCGACGCCGCGCCGTAGGGATCCTCGCCCAGCTCACGGTGCCGCTCGATGTTCTCGAGCACGACGATGGCGTCGTCGATCACCACGCCCACCGCCAGCGCCAGCGCCAGCAGGGTCATGACGTTGAGCGTGAAACCGAAGATCCACATGAAGCCGAAGGTGGTGATGAGCGACACCGGGATCGCGGTGGCGACGATCAGCGTCGGCCGCACGCGGCGCAGGAACACCCACACCGTCAGCGCCGCCAGCACCGCCCCGAGCCAGAGCGCGAACTGGGTCTCGGCAACCGACTCGCGGATCGCGTCGGTGAAGTCGATCGCGCCCTCGCGCGACGGCACCTCGATGCCGGAGGGCAGGAAGGGGCGCATCTCGTCGATGCGGTCGTGGGTGGCGTCGGAGATGGCGACGCTGTTGGCGCGCGACTGCTTCAGCACGCCGACGCCGGCGCCGGGCTGGCCGTTGTAGCGCGCCATGAAGCGCGGATCCTCGGAGCCGTCCTCGAGGCGGGCGACGTCGGAGAGGCGCACCGGCGCGCCGCCGAGGTGGGCGATGATCAGGCTGCCGAGCGCCTCGACGGTCTCGAACTCGGCGGCCGTCTTGAGGGTGTACTCGACCTGGCGGCTCTCGACCCGGCCGCCCGGGATCTCGACGTGCTCCCGCCGGATGGCGGCGATCACGTCGGTCGCCGCCAGCCCGCGGGCGCGCAGCGCCTCGCCGTCGAGCCAGATGCGGATCGCGCGCTCGCGCTTGCCGAAGATCTCGATCGAGCCGACGCCGTCGATCGTCTCCAGGCGGGGCTTGACGTCGTAGCGCAGGTACTCGGTGACGTCGACCGCCGGCCGCTCCGAGGTCAGGCCGATCCAGATGATCGGGTGGCTCGACATGTTGAGCTTGTTGACCACCGGCGGCTCGAGCTCGGGCGGCAGGTTCTGGCGCGCGATGGCGATCTTGTCGCGCACGTCCTGCGCCGCCTGATCGATGTCGCGGTCGATCTCGAACTCGGCGATGACGGTCGAGGCGCCGTGCTGCGTGCTGGAGCGCAACGATCGCAGCCCGCCGATGGTGTTGAGGCTCTCCTCGAGAACCTCGGTGACGTCTTCCTCCATCACCTCGGGGCCGGCGCCCTCGAGCTGGGAGATGACCGTCACCACCGGGAACTCCATGTTCGGCATGCGATCGACGCCGAGGTTCAGGTAGCCGAGCACCCCGAAGACGATGAGCGAGAGCATCATCATCAGGGTGAGGATCGGGCGCTGGATGCAGAGGTCGGCGAGCTTCACGGCTGCCCCCCTTGCCCCTTCGAATCCTGCGCGGCGATCTCGCCGCCGTCGCCTTCGCGCACCGAGACCACCGCACCGTCGACCAGGCTGGCGTGACCGCGCAGGATCACCTTGTCGCCGGCCTCGAGGCCGCTCGCGACCTCGACCCAGCCGCCGCGGATCGGGCCGGTCTGGATCACCAGGCGCTCGGCGCGATTGCCTTCGCGGAGGCGGTAGGCCACCGAGCCGTCGACGCGCTGCAGGACCGCCTCTTCGGGGATCATGCGCACGCCCTCGCGGCGCGCGATGCCGAGGTCGGCGCGGGCGAAGAGGCCCGGACGCAGGCGGCCGTCCGGGTTGGCCAGCAGCGCCTTGACGCGCAGTGTGCGCGTGCGTGGATCGATGGTCGGCGAGACCACCGTCACCGTCGCCTCGAAGGTCTCGGTGGGGTGAGGCGCGACCGTCACGCCGAGCTTCTGACCGAGATGGACGCGGCCGGAGTCGATCTCGGGCACGTGGAACTCGACCTCGATCGGGTCGAGGGCGACCAGTTCGAAGAGCTTCTGCCCCGGCTGAACGAACTCGCCGGTGCTGACGAAGCGGCGTGCGATGACGCCGTCGAAGCGCGACGGCACGCGCGCGTCGTTCACCAGGCGCTCGGCGACGCCGAGACCGGCGACCGCCGCGTCGACGCGCGAGCGCGCCGTCTCCGCCGCCGTCTCGGCCGCATCGAAATCGGACTTGGAGGCGATGTTGCCCTTCCGCAGGGTCGTCATCCGCTCCATTTCGCGCTCGGCATGGCGCAGCGCCGAGCGCGCTTCCTCGACCTGAGCCCGCGCCTGCGCCAGCTCGAGTTGGCGGCGTTCCGGGTCGATCTCGAGGATGACGTCGCCGGCGCGCACGACCTCGCCCTCGTCGTGCAGGATCTTCGTCACCTCGCCGGCAACCTGCGAGGCGACCTCGGCGCGGCTCTTGGCGAGCAACTCGCCGGTGGCAGAGATGTGCTCTTCGACGTCGCGCGCCACCACCTCGGCGAGCACCACGGGCTTTGCCGGGCGGGCGGTCTCCGCCTGCTTCTCGGAGCAACCCGCGCTGAGGAGGAGAACGGGGACGACCAGCAGAGAGACGCGGTTCCGCACGGCCGGGAACGATACGGGAGTGTCACACCTAGGGGAACCGCTGCGCGATCGTGGGACGCTTGACACCTCGGTCCGGCGCCGACACCGTGCCGTCATGGCGGACTGGGCGCCGCGACTGGCGGTGGTGGTCGTCGTCGCCGTCGGACTGCTGTGCGCCGCAGCGCTGCTGCGGTCGCGCAGCCCGGAGGGTGAGGCCGAGCCCGGTCCGGGGCGGGGAGGGTCGCTGCGCTCGAGCGTGCCGGCTCACGCGGGCGCGCGAGCGCCCGGCGCCGCCGCCGACGGGGGTGCCGCCAGCGCGCGTGGCGGCGTGGATCGAGGGAGGGTCGGCGGCGCCGCATCGGGTGGCACGAGTTCGGCAGAGGCGGGAGCGTTGCCCGACGAGCGGCGTCGCGCGGCGGGCGGTCCGCATCAGGCCGCCGGTCCGCAGGACCTCGCCGCAGCCGAGCCCGCTGGCGGGCGCCTCGCGGCCGCGGGAGTCGCAAGTGCGAGCGGTGCGGACGCGAGCGGCGGCGCGCAAGCGGAGCGAGCGGCGCTCTCCGCCGCCGCCAGCGCCAGCGGCGTCGAGCCGGAGTTCGCCGCCCTGCGCGACGAGGGCGACGACGCCGCTGGCGCGACCGAAGTGATGCAGGAGAACGTCGACTTCGAGGTCGAGCCGGGCGCCTATTTCCCCGGCGACGCGTTGCTGGGCTTCTCCGCGCGCGGCGGCCTCGACACCGCCGCGGGAACGGTGATGTTCTGGGTGCAACCGGTCGACTGGGACGGCAGCGGTCGCGGCAGCCATTCCTTCTTCCTGGTGCGCGACCCGGCATCCCTCGACCACCACTTCTCGATCCTCAACGACCAGGGACAGCTCCGCTTCCAGATCGTCAACGAGGCGGGTGTGATGGTCAGTCTCTATCACCCGATCCGCGACTGGCAGCGCGGCGAGTGGCATCACGTCGCCGCGACCTGGGGCAGTGGCGTCATGGACCTGTACGCCGACGGCGTGCTGGTGGGCGAGGACTACCTCGAAGGCATCCCGGCCCTGCGCGCCGACGCGCCGGCGTTCTGGGGCTCGAATCGCGGCACGCTCGGCGCGGGCGCGATCCTGCACGATGCGCGCATCTTCTCGCAGGCGCTCGGCGAGGCGGACATCGCCGCGGTCGCGCAGCAACCCCCGGGCGCGAGCGCCGCAGCGCCGCACTGATTGCGCGCCCCCATCCAGCACCACAGCGGAGCCGCGACCGTGAGGGAGCGGTTGGCCTCGCGCTGGAACGCAGCCAACCGCTCCCTGATGGTCACGGCTCCGAGAGCCTGCCAGGCGGCAACGGGTCAATAGAGCGGGACGCCAGCGAGCGCGGCGACGAGCCAGGTGGTGAAGCCGACGAACAGGGGGATCGTCAGGTTGTCGTCGAGGCGCAGAGGAACGAGCTCGAAGGTCGCGGCACTGAGGCCGATGGCAAGCGACAGGACGGCGATGGTGCCGTCGGGCGCCACTTCGCCGGCGTGCAGAACAGCGGCCGCGACGGCGGTCGTCACGAGGAAGAAGGCGAGCGAGCCCTCGAGCGTGCGATTGCGCACCAGTCGGCGGCGGCCAAAGCGGATGCCGACGATCGCGGCCAGCGGATCGGCCAGTGCGAGAGCATAGATCGCGATCAGCGCCGCCACCTTCGGCATGGTCAGCATCGTCAGCAGCACGGCGATGGCGAACGGGATCATCGCGGACTCGCGCACCCTCTCCTCGGCGCGCACGAAGGTCCGATTGAGCCAGGGGGCGTGACGCTCGATCACCTCGGGGTAGGCGATGCGAACGCGGTCGACGGCATAGACGATGCACGCGATCGCGCCGAAGACGTGCGCCACCTGCTCGTGGGTGAAGAAGAGCGCGTAGGCGGTCGCGGTCGCGACACCGTTGGCCATGTGGAACATGCGGCGCCCCAGTTGGAGATCCTGGCGCGTCGCCGTCGGGCCGCTTTCGAGCGGGAGGGTGTCGTCGACGTCCACTGCCGATCCTGATGGCGGACCGCCCCGGCGGACGCAAGGGCGACGTCCAGATCGCCGCCGCGCGATCGCACCGTTCCTGCCAGCAGCTCCACCGCAGAAGCAGCGACGTTTGACGCGGCGCGGAGAGAGGAGCACGTAGCCCCGATGCTGCTGCCTGCGAGCGCCACCTCCGACGCCGCGCGCGTCCTCGCTGCGCGCGCCGTGCGCGGCTTCGCCGACGGCTTCGTGAGCGTTGCGCTCGCCTCCCATCTCGAGCATCTCGGCTTCTCGGCGTTCGAGATCGGCGCGATCGTCACCGCGACCCTGCTGGGCTCGGCCGCCCTGACGCTCGGCGTCGGTCTCATGGCGCAGCGCTTCGCGCCGCGGCGGGTGCTGCTGGCATCGGCGGCGCTGATGCTCGCCACCGGCCTGGGCTTCGCCCTGGTCAGCGACTTCTGGCCACTGCTGATCGTCGCCTTCGCCGGTACGCTCAACCCGACCTCGGGCGACGTCAGCGTCTTCGTGCCAACCGAGCAGGCCGTCCTCGCCGGCGAGGTCGAGCCGACACACCGCACCGCACTCTTCGCGCGCTACAGTCTGGCGGGCGCCCTGCTCGGCGCCTTCGGCGCCCTCGCCAGCGGCGCCCCGGCGCTGGCGGCGCGCGCATTCGACATCGAGCTGGAGGCGGCGCTGCGCGCCGGCTTCGTCCTCTACGGCCTGGCCGCGCTCGCCATCGCCGCGATCTACCACGGCCTCCACCGCGCGCGCCCGCCACAAGAGCGGGCCGACCGCACCCCGCTCCGCCGCTCGCGCTCGATCGTTCTGCGTCTGACCGGGCTCTTCGCACTCGACTCCTTCGGCGGTGGCTTCGCGGTCGACTCGCTGCTGGCACTCTGGCTGTTCCGGCGCTTCGATCTGTCGCTCGAGCTCGCCGGCTCGGTGTTCTTCGCCGCGCGTCTGCTCTCGGCGTTCTCGCAGCTCGCGTCGCCGCGCCTGGCGGCCCGCTTTGGACTGATCGAGACGATGGTCTTCACGCACCTACCGGCCAACGTCTTCCTCGTGCTGGCGGCCCTCATGCCGAGCGCGCCGGCGGCGGTGGCGTTCCTGCTGCTCCGCACGGCGCTGTCGCAGATGGACGTGCCGGCGCGCCAGTCGTACGTCATGGCGATGGTTCCTCCCGAGGAGCGCGCCGCGGCCGCGAGCGTCACCAACGTCCCTCGCAGCCTGGCGACCGCCGTCTCGCCGCTGGTCGCCGGCGCGCTGCTGGAGATGTCGACCTTCGGCTGGCCCCTGATCGCCGGCGGCGCCTGCAAGATCGCCTACGACCTCCTCCTGCTGGCATCGTTCCGGAGGGTTCGCCCGCTCGACGACGCGCACTGACCTCGGCTTCGGCGCCGCCTTGAAACGAGCCACTCGGCGTGGCACGCAAACGGCAGCCACCTCCAGTGGCAAAGGAGACTTCGATGAGGAATCGATTCCTGACCGGGCTCGCGCTCGGGGCCGCGGTGCTCGCCGCCCCGCTCGCCGCGGTCGCGCAACAGGCCGCGACCAAGCCCGAGACGCTCAAGTCGGGTAGCTACACCCTACAGCTCCCCCTCGGCCTGCAGGCCGACTCGGCGTTCGTGCCGGACAACAACCCCCTGAGCAGCGAGAAGATCGAGCTCGGCAAGCTGCTCTACTACGACAACCGTCTCTCCAAGGACAAAAGCATCTCCTGCGCTTCCTGCCACATCCCCTACCACGGCTTCGCCGACGCGAGCGCGACCTCCGAGGGCGTCGGCTTCGTGCGCGGCGGCCGCAACAGCCCGACCGTGATCAACCGCCTGTTCTCGGCCGACCAGTTCTGGGACGGCCGCGCCAAGGATCTCGAGGAGCAGGCGCACGGGCCTCTCACCAACCCGGTCGAGATGAAGATGGGCTCGCACGACGAGGTGGTCGAGGTGGTGAAGTCGATCAAGGGTTACGCACCGCTCTTCCAGAAGGCCTACGGCAGCCCGGAGATCACCATGCCGAAGATCGCCATGGCGATCGCATCGTTCGAGCGCACCGTGGTGTCCGGCAACAGCGCCTTCGACCGCTTCCAGGCGGGCGACAAGGGTGCGATGTCGGCCGAGGCGGTGCGGGGCATGGAGCTGTTCAACGGCAAGGCGAACTGCAAGGTCTGCCACGCCGGCTTCAACTTCACCGACGAGAGCTACCACAACCTCGGCGTCGGCATGGACAAGAAGGACCCCGACCTGGGCCGCTTCGTGGTGAGCAAGGTCGAGACCGACAAGGGCGCCTTCAAGACGCCGACTCTGCGCAACATCGAGCAGACCGGGCCCTACATGCACGACGGCTCGGAGGTGACGCTCACCCAGGTGGTAGAGTTCTACAACCGCGGCGGCGTCAAGAACCCGTGGCTGTCGAAGGAGATGAAGCCGCTCAACCTCAACCCGCAGGAGGTGCGCGCGATCGTAGCGTTCCTGCAGTCGTTGACCGGCGACGTCAACAACATCGTTCCGCCGAGCGAGTTGCCGAAGTAGTGGCCGAGCCCTTCCTTCCGGCAGCCACCGACGAGGAGATCCGCCGCGAACGCGCCAAGGCGCGCGAGTTGCGCCGCTCGCCGTGGTGGAAGCGGCGCCTCGCGGAGGGGAAGTGCCACTGGTGCGAGCAGCGCTTCCCCGCCGGGGAGCTGACGATGGACCACGTCATTCCGCTGGTGCGCGGCGGCAAGTCGACCAAGAACAACCTCGTGCCCTCCTGCAAGGAGTGCAACAACAAGAAGAAGCACGCCCTGCCCTGGGAGGCCTGAGGTCGGCGCGCGCCATCCGGAGAGAAGAGCGAGAGCATCTTGGAACGAGAGTCCCTACTGGTCACCGGCGGCGCCGGCTACGTCGGCAGCCACTGCGTCGCGGCGCTGCTCGCGCGCGATCTGCCGGTGGTCGTGCTGGACAATCTGCAGCAGGGTCACCGCGCCGCGGTTCCCGCGGCGGCGACCTTCGTGCACGGCGATCTGGCCGACGCTTCGCTGGTGCGTCGGGTGATGGAGCAGCATCGCGTCGGCGCCGTGCTGCACTTCGCCGCCAACTCGCTCGTCGGCGAGTCGATGCGCGATCCCTTCAAGTACCTGGGCGACAACGTCAGCAACGCCCTCAACCTGCTGCGCGCCGCCGTCGACGCCGGCGTGCGCCGCTTCGTCCTCTCCTCGACCGCGAACCTGTTCGGCCAACCCGAGCGCACGCCGATCGACGAGCAGGCCGCGATCGACCCGGGCAGCCCCTACGGCGAGTCGAAGTTCATCATCGAGCGCATGCTGCACTGGGCCGACCGCGTGCACGGACTGCGCGCCGCCTGCCTGCGCTACTTCAACGCCGCCGGCGCCCACCCCGACGGCCTCCTCGGCGAGGACCACGACCCCGAGACACACCTCATCCCGATCGTACTCGAGGCCGCGCTCGGGCGGCGGTCACACGTCGAGATCTTCGGTGACGACTACCCGACGGCCGACGGCACCTGCGTGCGGGACTACGTCCACGTCAGCGACCTCGCCGACGCCCACGTGCGCGCGCTCGACCTGCTCGCGACCCGCAGTTGCCGCTACAACCTCGGCAACGGCCAGGGCTACTCGGTGCGCCAGGTGATCGAGACTGCGCGACGCGTGACCGGACGCGAGATCCCGGTGAAGACCGGCCCGCGCCGCCCCGGCGATCCCGCGGTGCTGGTGGCCGCCTCGGAGCGAGCGATGAACGAGCTGGGCTGGACGCCGCGCTTCGGCTCGCTCGAGGCAATCATCGCCACCGCCTGGGCCTGGAAGCAGAAGCACCCCGACGGCTACGGCGACTGACGCCGGCGCGACAGTCCGCGCCGGCGCGCTCTCGGAGCCGCGACCGTGAGGGAGCGGTTGGCATCGCGCTGGCACGCGGCCAACCGCTCGCTCACGCTCGCGGCTCCGATGTCGTGCTGGATCGGGGCTCGGGATCAGAAGCGCGATGGCCTCGCCGGGGAGCGGCGGCGCAGGCGGAGCAATGCCAGCGGCCCGAGCAGGGCGATCAGGTCGCGCAGCAGCAGCATGCTCATGCTGCGCGGCTGCGGGTTGGTCTCGCAGCCACAGCCGCCACCGCCACCGCCGCCCGAGGTCGGCGTGCGGGTGACCGTCGGCGTACCGCCGCCGGGCGTGTGGGTGGGCGTGTTCGCCACCGTCGTCGGCGTCGCCGGCACGTTCTGCGTCACCGTCGGCGTCGGCGTGTTCGCCACGCAGCCCTGCGGATCGCCGAGGCAGGCGGCGTCGTAGACCGGGTTGCAGCCCGTCGGGCACGACCCCTCGGACGGCTCGGTGCAGATCTCCGGGCCCTCGGGGCAGGCACAGCAGTCCTCGTCGCCCGGAACGCGCGTCGGCGTCGGCGTCGCGGTCGGCGTGTTCGGCACGCAGCCCTGCGGCAGACCGACGCAGGCGGCGTCGAAGACCGGATCGCAACCCGTGGGGCAGTGGCCGCCCGAGGGCACGGCGCACAGGTCCGGATCGTCGGGGCACTGGCAGCAGTCGTTCTCGCCCGGCGTCTGCGTCGGCGTTCCGGGAGGCGTGGGCGTAAAGGTAGCGCAGCCCTCACCTTGGATGCAGCCCGCCTGGTAGACCACGCTGCACGACTCGGGGCAGGCGCCCTCGCTCGGCTCCTCGCAGGCGACCCCTTCGCACTGGCAGCAGTCCTCGGCGCCCGGGGTCTGCGTCGGCTCGGCCTCCGGCGTGGGCGTGAAGGTGATGCAGTTGCCCTCGGAGCAGGCCGCCCGGAAGACGACGTCGCACGACTCGGGGCAGGCACCCTCGCTGGGCGATTCGCAGGCCTGCTCGGGGCACTGACAGCAATCGTCGGGGCCAGGCGTACTCGTCGGCGGCGGAACCGTCGCCGTCGGCGTAGCGGGCTCGGGGCAGTTCTGGTTCTCCTCGGAGTTCTCGACGACGTAGATGCCGCGGCGCCCGGGAGTGCCGCCGGGGACGAGATCGGCGGTCGACTCGAACGCGATCCAGCGGCCGTCGCGGCTGATGACCGGATTGACGCTGTCGCCCGCGACCGGCGAGATCCCCCCCGACAGGCTCACCTGGCAGGTCTGGTTGGTCTCGCGATCGCGCACGTAGATGTTGGCGCGTCCGTTGGTCCCCTCGACGAAGTTGGTGGCGTTGGAGACGAAGACGACGTAGCGCCCGTCGCCGCTGATCGCGGGCGAGGTGCTGGCGCCGTTGGCCTGGTCGCCGTAGGAGTTGACGCTGACGCGCTCGGTGGTGCCGGCGTCGCGGTCGCGCACGAAGACGTCGCTGACGTTGTTGGTGTCGTCGGGGACGAGATTGATCGCCAACGACTCGAAGGCCACCAGCCCGCCGTCGTCGTCGACCGCGGGCGGGAAGAGCGAGCTCTGGCTGTCGCGCGTCGTCGGGCTGCCGTCGAAGCCGCGCGTCAGCAGCTCGGTGACCGGCGGGTCGGCGCAGCGATCGCGCACGTAGACGTCGAGCTTCTCGTTCGGGTCGCCGCCCTGCGGGATGAGGCGATCCGAGGGCGAGACGAACACCACGATGCAGCCGTTGCGGCTGATGGCGGGCGCGAGCGCAGGTTGCGGGTCACGCGTGACGGTGCGAACACTGATCAGCTCGGTCACGCCGAGGATGCGCTCGCGCACGTAGACGTCGGCGATGTCGGTATTCGGATCGTCCGGCGTGAGGATCGCGGTGGTCTCGAAGGCGACGATGAGGCCGTCGCCGGTGATCGACGGGGGCAGGTCGCGGCTGCCGCCGGCGACCGGCAGCGTGCCGGCGGCCGTCAGGCTGACGGCCTCGGTGGTCGCCGCGGCGCGGTTGCGAACGAAGACGTCGGCGCCGCCGTTCCGGTCGTTGGGTACCATGTTGCTGGCGTTCGAGGCGAAGGCGACGAGAAAGCCCGAGTCGTCGAGGGCCGGGGGGAAGCTGTTGTCGTTGCCGACGAAGCCGAGCGAGGTCAGGCTGGTGCGCGAGGTCTGCCCGGTCTCGCGATCGTGCGTGAAGACGTCGAACTGGGTGGCGTCGGGCAGATCGTCGTCGAGGTTGGTCGCGGTCGTCTTGAAGGCGACGATGCGGCCGTCGGCGCTGATGGCGGGGAAGAAGCTGTCGGCGTTGGCCTCGCCGCCGGCGCTGTTGACCGAGACGCGGGTGACGTCGCTGGGCTGAGCCGAGAGGCGAACGGCGGCGCCGACGGTCAGCAGGCACCCCAGCACGAGAGTGGTCAGCCCCACCGTCCAGTGTCGCAGTCGCGCATCCTGAATCCGCCTCATTTCCGACGCCTCCTTCCGACCTGAACCGCCCGCGGCCCGCGGGAACTAGCACAAAAGCGCCTTGGGCGACAAACTTCAAGTGGGGAATGGAGATAGCTTGCGGTAGCCGAAGCCACCCGGCTATTGTCCGCCACCCGCTGGGAACCCATGTCGCAGTACGTACCGGACCAATTCGCGCCGGTGCCGGTCGAGCGCGCCGAGGACCTGACCTACTATTTCGAGTCCGCCTGTAAGCCGCCCGAGAACTGGCGACTGGGCACGGAGCTCGAGAAGCCGGTGGTCGTGCGCGACGACGGCCGGGCGGCGCCGTTCTCGGGCCCCAACGGCATCGAGCGGCTGCTGCGCGAGCTCGCCGATCGCTTCGGCTGGGAGCCGCTGGACGAGGAAGGCCGGGTCATCGCCCTGCGGCGCGGCGGCGGCTCGATCACGCTCGAGCCCGGCGGGCAGCTCGAGCTGAGCGGTGATGCCTTTCGGACGGTACACGAGACCGCCGCCGAGCTGCGACAGCACGTCACCGAGATCCTGGCGGTCGGGGATGACCTCGGGCTGGCCTATCTCGCCCTGGGGATGCAGCCGTTCTCGCGCTTGGACGACATCGAGTGGGTGCCGAAGAAGCGCTATCGGATCATGGCGCCGTACATGACGAAGGTGGGCACGCTGGGTCATCGGATGATGAAGCAGACGTGCACCGTCCAGGTGAACCTCGACTACGCCAGCGAAGCCGACGCGATGCTGAAGATGCGGGTCGGCATGGGCACGGCGCCGCTGCTGCTGGCGATGTTCGCCAACTCGCCCCTCTGCGACGGCGGTCTGAACGGCTTCGCCTCGTACCGGGGACACGTCTGGAGCGACACCGACAACGACCGCTCCGGCCTCCTGCCCTTCGTGTTCGAGCCGACGGCCGGATTCGAGAGCTACGTCGAGTACGCGCTCGACGTGCCGATGTACCTGATCATCCGCGACGGTTGGATCGACATGACGGCCTACACCTTCCGACGCTTCCTGGCGGAAGGATTCCGCGGCGAGCGCGCCACCCTGAGCGACTGGCAGATGCACCTGACCACCCTGTTTCCGGAGGTGCGGCTGAAGGGCTACATCGAGCTGCGTTCGGCGGACAGCCAGGGGCCCGAGCTGGCGTTGGCGCTGCCGGCGATCGCCAAGGGCGTGTACTACGACGACAGCGCCCTCGCCGCCGCCTGGGATCTGGTCAAGGGCTGGAGCTGGGAGACGCGGCTCGAGCTGCAGCGCGATGTCCCCCGCCAGGGACTGCAGGCCCGCGTCGGACGGCACCGCCTCGCCGACTTCGCCCGCGAGCTGCTCGAGATCGCCGAGTACGGGCTGCGACGCGCGCGCGACCTCGACGCCGGCGGCCAGGACGAGACCGTCTACCTCGAGCGCCTGGTCGACGAGGTCCGCCATGGTCGCTGTCCGGCCGACCGCGTGCGTGAGAAGTGGCTGGGCGAATGGAACCAGCAGCCGCGCGCCCTGGTCGAGGGCACGATGTACGGCCAGCCGTGACGCCGCCGCTGATCACCCTGCTGACCGACTTCGGAACCCGCGATGCCTACGCGGGGATCCTCAGGGGGGTGATCCTGCAGATCTGCCCAGCCGCGCGCATCGTCGACCTGACGCACTCGGTTCCGCCGCAGGACGTCCGCTCCGGCGCTCTCCTGCTCCACAGTGCGGTCGACTACTTCCCCCCCGGCTCGATCCACGTGGCCGTGGTCGACCCGGGCGTCGGCAGCGAGCGCGCCGCGGTCCTGGTGCAGACGCCGGGCGCGACCTTCGTCGGCCCCGACAACGGCCTGCTGGAGTACGCGGCCGCCCGCCGCGGCATCGAGAGGATCATCGGCCTGACGCGCGCCGAGTACCATCTGCCCACGGTGAGCCGCACCTTCCACGGCCGCGACGTCTTCGCGCCGGTGGCCGCGCATCTCGCCAATGGAGTGGCACCGGACTCCTTCGGCGCGGCCCGCGCCGCGCTCGTCCCGCTCGGGCTGCCCGCCCCGCGCGCCGACGGCACGAGCATCGCCGGCGAGGTGGTCTACGTCGACGGCTACGGCAACCTGGTGACCAACATCGCCACCGCCGACCTGAAGTCCTTTTCCACCTCGGACCTTTCCGTTAGCATCGGCGCGTGCGCGTCGGTTCCGCTCGTGTCGACCTACGCCGACGTCGAGCCCGACGCGGTGCTCGCGCTGATCGGGAGCTGGGGACACCTCGAGATCGCGGTGCGCGGCGGGAACGCGGCAGCGCGCCTGGCGGCGCAGGTCGGCTGCCCGGTGCGCGTGACGAGACGGCCGCGGGCGTGACGCGCCCGGCGAGGGGAAATGGGCGCGGTTCCCTCTGAGCCCCGACCGGCGGCGTGGGTGCCGCCCGCACACGCCGTCCCGCGACGCGGGGGCGGCTTCCCGCTGGTGAACATCCTGCTGTTCGCGCTCACCTTCGCCACCACGTCGACGGCGGGGGCGATCGCCGAAGGCGTAGACCCGTTCGCCGACCTCGCCGCGATCCGCGCCGGCTTTCCGTTCTCGATCGCGCTGATGTCGATCCTGCTGGCGCACGAGATGGGGCACTACTTCTTCACCCGCTATCATCGCGTGCCGGCGACATTGCCCTACTTCCTGCCCGGGCTGCCGGTGTTCGTCGGCACCTTCGGCGCCTTCATCCGGCTGCGCGCGCTGCCGCGCAGCCGGCGGGCGTTGTTCGACATCGGCGCCGCCGGCCCCTGGGCGGGCCTGCTGGTGGCGGTGCCGGCGATCGTCTGGGGGCTGTCGATGTCGGACGTGCGCCCGGAGAGCGCGGGCGCCAGCGGGCTGATCCGCGGCGACACCGTCGCCTTCCTGTTCGAGGGCGGGTTGGTGTTCGGCGATTCGCTGCTGTTCTCGCTGCTCTCGCACCTCACCCTCGGGGTCTCGCCCGACGCGGTGAGCATGCACCCGGTGGCATTCGCCGGCTGGTTCGGGCTGTTCGTGACCTTCCTGAACCTGCTGCCGGTGGGGCAGCTCGACGGCGGACACGTGGTCTACGCCCTCTTCGGCCGCGGCCACCGCTGGGTAGCGCGCGCGACCCTGCTGCTGCTCCTCCTGCTCGGCTTTCAGAGCCGCTACGAGGGCTGGTTCTTCTTCGCGATCTTCGTCTCGATGCTCGGAGTCGACCACCCTCCCACCGCCGACGCCGACACGCCGCTGGACGGCAAGCGGCGCGTGCTCGGCTGGCTCACCATCGTCGTGTTCGCACTGACGTTCATGCGCGTGCCCGTCGACGTCGTCGCGCCCTCGATGCAGTTCGAGGAGCCGGCGATGGAGGCGGAGGCCGGGTTGCTTGCCGCCAACCCCGCGGTTAGAGGGGCGCATGGCTCGCCCTAGTTGGGACCAGTACTTTCTCACCATCACGCGCCAGGTCGCGGAGCGCTCCACCTGCGTGCGCGCCAAGGTCGGCGCCGTGATCGTGCGCGACAAGAACATCCTGGCGACCGGCTACAACGGCGCGCCCGCCGGGCTGCCGCACTGCACCGACGTCGGCTGCCTGATCTACCGCTCGGTGACGCCGAGCGGCGACACCGAGGAGAACTGCTACCGGACGATCCACGCGGAGATCAATGCGATCGCCCAGGCGGCCAAGAACGGCGCCGCCATCCGCGGGGCGCACTTCTACATCACCCACTCGCCCTGCATCCACTGCTTCAAGGTGCTCATCAACACCGGGGTCGAGCGAGTGGTTTTCGAGAAGGAGTACAAGCTCCACACGCTCGAGGAGATGGTGAGGTACACCCACGTCGAGCTGGCGCGCGTGGATGTAGGCTGAGCCGCGGCATCCTGCTACAACTCGCCGGCATGGAACTGACCGAATTGCGAGAGCGCTCCGACGCGCTGGAGAAGCGAATCGAGACGTTCGGGAGGTATCTTTGACGTCCCCGGACGCGAACAGAAGCTGAAGGCGATCGACGAGTTGGCGGCGGCCCCCGACTTCTGGAACGTCGCCGAGAAGGCGCAGGCCACACTGCGCGAACGCGCCTCGATCGCCGAGCCGCTGGGCAACTGGAAGAAGCAGGTCGACGGTCTCGAGGAGGTCCGCATCTTCCTCGAGATGGCAGCCGAGGACGCCGACGCCGCGCGCGAGGCGGAGAGCAAGTTGGCAGAGTTGGAGACGGCGCAGCGCCAACTCGACCTGCAGCGCACCCTGGGCGGCGAGCACGACCCCGGGCCGGCAATCCTCGAGCTCCACCCCGGCGCCGGCGGTCTCGAGGCGCAGGACTGGGCGGAGATGCTGTTCCGCATGTACCTGCGCTGGGCCGAGCGGCGCGGCTTCAAGACCGAGATCATCGACTACCAGCCGGGCGAGGGCGCGGGGTTGAAGAGTGCCACGGTGACGGTCGATGGGCCCTACGCCTTCGGCTACCTGTCGGCGGAGGCGGGCATCCACCGGCTGGTGCGGATCTCACCCTTCGACGCCAACGCGCGCCGACACACGTCGTTCGCCTCGGTGTTCGTCTACCCGGAGATCACCGACGACGTCGAGGTGGAGGTCAACGAGGCGGACCTGCGCGTCGACACCTATCGCTCCAGCGGCGCCGGTGGCCAGCACGTCAACAAGACCGACTCCGCCGTGCGTCTGACGCATCTGCCGAGCGGGATCGTCGTGGCCTGCCAGAACGAGCGCTCACAGCACAAGAATCGCGCGATGGCGATGAAGATCCTGCGCGCACGCCTCTACGAGCTGGAGTTGGAGAAGCAGCGCGAGAAGATGGACGCCCTGCACTCCACCAAGCGCGACAACGCCTTCGGCAGCCAGATCCGCTCCTACGTGCTGCATCCTTACCGACTGGTGAAGGACCATCGCACCGGAGTCGAGAACGGCAACGCCGACGCCGTTCTCGACGGCGACCTCGACCGCTTCATCGAGGCCTACCTCGAGAAGCGCGCGGGCTGAGCCCGCCTCTCCGAGGGTCGAGCGCGCGGTAGGACCGGCCCCGGTCGTCGAGGCCGGTCCTACCCGGGCGGGGTCCGCAGACCCCGCCCCCACGGGCGCTCCCCCCCGAGGTTCAGCGACGGCGCGCGCGGCGCCGGATCGGCGCCGGAGTGCGGCGCGAGGACAGCAGCCACCAGCCCGCCGGCAGCAACAGGAGCATCGCCACCGAGCCCGCGCCGCCGGCGTCGCCCTCGCCCGCCGAACAGCCGCTACCGCGCGCCAGGATCAGCGTCGGCTGGCGGTTCGGCGTGGCGGTGCGGGTGGCAGTCGGCGTGCGCGAGGTCGCGGAGCGGCAGATGTTGCCCTCGCAGATGCGCGACTGACACTGCTGCGACAGAGTGCAGGTCGAGCCGTCCGGCAGGTCGACATCGGTGCAGATGCCCATCGCGTCGGGCAGGTCGCAGCGCTCGTTCGGTCCGTCGCAGGGCTCGTTGCAGCAGACCTCGTCCTCCTCGGGGCAGAAGCCCGAGTCGCACTCGTCGCCGTTGGTGCAGATCGCACCCGTCGGCCCCTTGACCGGCGTCCCCGTCGCGGTGGGAGCCGCGCTACCGGTGCGCGTCGGCGTGCGCGTCGGCAGGCCGCGGCAGAGACCGCCCTCGCACACCTGGGAGATGCACTGCGCATCCACGATGCACGGGGTGTCGTCGGGCAGGTTGATGCCGAGGCACTGGCCTTCCTGCGTCGGCAGGTCGCAGGCCTCGTTGGCGCCGTTGCAGGCGCTCTCGCAGCAGACCAGGTCCTCGGAGGGGCAGAAGGTCGAGCGGCACTCGGCGCCGCCGGTGCAGTCCTCTCCCAGTTCCTTGAGACGCGTGGTCGGCGTCACGATCGGCGTCTGGGTGCGCGTCGGCGTCAACTTCGGAACGCCGTTGTCGATGCACTGTCCGGGCGTGACGTTGCAGTGCTCGGTGTTGCCGGTGCA
>Ga0268299_1001460_pt1 | contig 41091 bp, 31 predicted proteins | sample NOBtaG_FD_193484 | JGI IMG/M metagenome (GOLD analysis project Ga0268299, IMG submission 193484) | Activated sludge microbial communities from bioreactor in Nijmegen, Gelderland, Netherland - NOB reactor | ecosystem: Engineered > Bioreactor > Aerobic > Activated sludge | place: Netherlands... | reverse complement strand
TTGATTCGTTTTTTACGCGATGAAGTTATTTTTCACCCCGAAAATCTTCCTTTTGACTTTGAAATCTCGGCTAAATCTTTGCTTGATTCCGCTACTCTTTAGCGATTTTTGTCCAAACTTCAGACGTAGGGTTGAAACCCTACGCTACAAATATGCCGCCCCGTTGGGGCTTTAAGAGATAAAACATCAGAAAACTTTGTTTACAGTGTATTAAATTATAATTGATTATTTATTTGTTAGTTTTGAAACTATTTATAAACATGTATAAAAAGGTAGCATTATTATTGGTAAATACTAAAAATAGAGGAAATATTGTTTTTATTAGTTTTATTTATGTAACTTATAGTGACATATTTTTAGCTTTATACCAAAAGTAATAAGCAGAAAAATAGAAATTCTATTTTTCTGCTTAAAAGACTAAGGAATATTTTAGCAAACTTCTTATTTAACTAGATAATTTGCTTTTAACAAGATTGCTAACTACTTTACCATCAACAGTTTTACCTGCTAATTTAGCCATAACAGCTTTCATTACATTTCCAGTATCTTTAGCTGTACTAGCATTTAATTCTGTAATAGTGGCATTTACCACTTCTTCAATTTCTGTTTCGCTAACAGCAGCAGGCAAATAGTTTTCAATAATTTTAATTTCAGATAATTCTTTGTCTGCTAGGTCTTGACGATTACCTTTAGTGTATTGCTCTGCTGCTTCACGGCGTTGTTTTACTAGAGTAGAAAGAGTTTTTATTACCTCTGGATCTGTAACAGGATGACCAAGTGCAATTTCTTGATTTTTTAGTGCTGCTTTCATCATTCGTAGGGTGTCTAGTCTAGCTTGTTCTTTTGCTTTCATTGCTTGAGTTAGATCTTTAATAATTTGCTCCATTAATGCCATTTGTGTTTCTCCCAAAAATTTATGTTCTGCCATTAAGCCAAATTAACCTAGTAAAATGGTTAAAATAATTTATTTATTGATGTTATGCTACTATTTTTTCTTAAGTCTTGCTATGTTTTGCTACCTAATGGATAGATTCCTAGAAAAAGACTTGCTTTTCTATAAAACAATTTTTATACTAATGGGCTTGCTTAGACACAAAGTAAAGTGGGCTGAAGTCAGCCCACTTTTTTTATATTTAACTTTATATTTGTAGTTTAGATAAAATGTCAAAAACCTTAGATTCTAAGTTGTATTCCGTAATAGAAAGAGTAGTTGTTGCTGAAGGTATGGAACTTGTTCATTGTGAGTTTTCTGGTCTAGGAAAAAATACAGTTTTAAGAATATATATAGATAAACCCGAAGGCGTAACACACCAAGATTGTAGCTATATTAGTAATCAATTAGGTACAATTCTTGAAGTAGAAGACTTAGTTTCACATCAATATATTTTAGAAGTTTCCTCTCCAGGGGTTGAACGCGGATTATATAAAAAAGATGATTACATACGTTTTGCAGGCGAAAACATCAAACTAAAAACACATCATAGCATTGATGGTAGACGTAATTTTCGTGGCCGTTTAGAAGGCTTAGAAAATGAGAATATTAAATTAGTCGATAATAAACAAACATGGTTAATTCCATTTGAATCAGTAATATCGGCTAATATAATTGTAGATTTAGCAGAATTATTTCGTCGTGCTAAAACACAATTAAGTTAAAAATAACTAGAGTTTAATTAGTAATATTTTAGGGGGAATTTTAGTAATGCCAGTAAGTCTCTTAGCAGAAACAATAGAACTACTTAGTCGAGAGAAAAATATTGATTCAAATGTAATTGTTAGTGCTATGGAAAATGCTGTTGAAATGGCTTCTCGTAGACAATTTAAGACTAAAGAGGATCTACATGCTATTTATAACCGAGAGACCGGACAAATTGAGCTTTATGCCGTCAAAAGAGTTGTATCACAAGTAGTTAATCCTGATACAGAAATTGGCATTGACGAAGCATTAGAAGAAGTAGGTGATGAAGTAGAAATTGGCGACGAACTACAATTTCCCCGTCCAGTAGAAGACTTAGGACGTATTGCCGCTCAAACAGCTAAACAAATTATCTTCCAAAAAGTACGTGAAGCAGAGCGTAATAACATTTATGAGGAATACATTAGCAAAAAAGGTGATCTTGTTAATGGTTTTATGAAACGCTATGAACGTGGCAATGTCATTGTTGATCTAGGGAAAATTGAAGCTGTACTCCCACGCTCTGAACAATCACCAGCGGAAAACTTTTCTCAAGGTGAACGTATCAGAGTAATAATTCATGATGTAACCAAGGAGTCTAAAGGGCCTCAAGTAATAGTTTCTCGTGCTAGCTCAGAACTACTTAAGCGTTTATTTGAAATGGAAGTGCCAGAAATTTATGATGGAACTGTAGTAATTAAATCAGCCGTCAGAGAACCAGGAGATCGGGCAAAAATAGCTGTTTCTTCAACTGATCCAGATGTTGATCCTGTTGGGGCCTGTGTTGGAATGAAGGGTTCACGGGTTCAAGCAATAATTAGAGAGTTACGAGGAGAAAAAATTGATATTATTCAATGGTCTGTTGATCCAGCTATATTTGCTGCAAATGCTCTTTCTCCTGCAAAAGTTAGTAAAGTACAAGTTACAGATTTTCAAAATCAGCAATTAGAAGTTATGGTAGAAGAATCTCAACTAAGTTTAGCTATAGGTAAAAGAGGACAAAATGTCCGATTAGCTGCTAAACTAGTAGGATGGCATATTGATATACGTAGCGAAGCAGAAATGAAACGAGAGGTTGCTCTTCAAATGGAAGCTTTAATGTCATCTGCTACAATAACACTAAATGATATCCAAGGAATTAATCCTGTTCATTCTGCTAAACTAAAAGAAGAAGGAATTGAAACCTTAGAACAATTAGCAAAGAGTTCTTCAGATGATATTGCTACTATTTTAGATGTTAGTTTAGATGAAGCAAATTCATTGCTGGAATTTGCACATAAAATAATTAAACCAAATATAACAAACGATACACTAGAAGATACACCAGAAGATATACCAGAAGATATACCAGAAGATACATCAGAAGATACACCAGAAGATCAAGAAGTAGTGGATTAAAACCTAAAGTGGATAATTAAAATAACCTAAGCGTAAAATCGCTAAGAGTTATAAGGGTCATTATAGAGTTTAACCTTATGAAATATAATTAGGTTATACTGATTGAAGGGAGAATTAATGTCAAAAGTTAGAATTTATGATTTAGCTAAAGAGCTAAAGCTGGATAATAAAAAGGTAATTGAGGAAGTAAGACGTTTTGGATATGACGTAAGTGTTCCTTCTAATTCAGTACCTCCTGATATTGCAGAAAAGGTTAAGAGTAAATATTTTCCACAGAAACCTCAAACTGCTGAACGACGTGTTAAGCTTGTAAAACACCGTTCTGAAGATGGAGGTAATGTTGTTGAATTAGAGAGTAAAGAGTCTAATAATGAAGTGCGAGCATCTATGCCAAAATTGGTTAAGCAAACGCCATCTGTAACTAAAGCTAGTAGCAGTGTTGTTAATCAAATAACACCAAATCTTACTACTCCTATCATAAAAGTATTGCCACAAGATACTTTAGTAGTAGAACCACAAAATTCTCAAAATGAAAAACCTATGCCTAATACCCAAAGTGCTGCTAGTTTAGTACGTGAAGTGGAAGATAGTCCAAAACAGCGTATTATAAAAATTGATACACCTACTACTAAAGTAGAAGAACCTATAGCAGCAACAAAAGTTGCAAGTCCTGATTTAGTCATGGAGACAAAAGAAATAAAACCACAAAAAGAAACTTTAGTTGAAGTACCTGTTGTTGCCGAGCCTCTTGCTACTGTTACAGAAACAGCTATTAAAGAAGAAGTAAAAGTAGAAGCTACACCTGAAAAAGTAGTTGCACCTGCGGTTGAGGTTAAAACAGAAGTTAAAGAAAATGTTGTAGTTAATAATCAGGCAAAAGCTGCTGTTGTTGAGCAAAATAAACCTGTTGCTAAAGTTGAACTCAAAGTAGAGCCTCCTAAAAAAGAGGTAAAAACAGAAATCAAACCTTTAGTTGTAGAGCAAAAACCTGCTAGTCAAACTCCTATAGCAACAAATAATCTACCAAAAGTTAAACAAATAGATGTTAGTGCAAATAACTTAGTTAAAGCTCATATTGTCCCACTACCACCAGTAGTTAACCCAAATGTTCCTAATGTTAATAGAGGACACGATAATGTTAACAGGGGACAAGATAATTTTAATAGAAGACAGCACCAACAAAATCAACCAGGAAATTACCAACAAAATCAACAAAATCAGCAGAATCAACAAAATCAGCCAGGAAATTACCAACAAAATCAGCCAGGAAATTACCAACAAAATCGGCCACAAAATCGGTCACAATCATTTCAAAATAATACTGGACAAAATCGGCCACAATACCGACCACAACACCAACAAAATCAACCAGGGAATTACCAACAAAATCAACAAAATCAACAATTTCAACAACAAAGACCTCATCATCAACAAAATCAACCAGGAAATTACCAACAAAATCAACAAAATCAACAATTTCAACAACAAAGACCTCATCATCAACAAAATCAAAATGTTGGTCAAAGGCCACAGCAACCACAACAGCAAAGACCTCCTGGTAAGGGTTTAACTCAAGTTTTACATAGAGTTACAGCTACTCCTGAAGCAGATGCAGATGCACAACGCACAACTTATATTCCTCCACCAGATGGACGTAAAAAAAGTCGTCGTGCAGCAGTAAATACTCGTCCAGTTGTAACACATGGTAAAAAAGACTCACGAGAAATGAGAGAAAAGTTACCTAATTTGCAACCACCTCCAACTACTGCAATTGCACCTAAAGTTATTGTTCCAAAAGAACTTAAACCTGTTAAACTTGTAGAAGGAACAACAGTAAAAGAACTAGCGGAAAAATTAGAGGTAAAACCTAAAGATGTAGTGGCTTTACTTTTAAGTAAAGGCGTTATGGCAACAATCAATCAAACCCTTAATTCTGAAGTTGTTCGTGAAATAGGCCATGACTTTGGTTATGAGATTTCTTTTGTTGACTTTGAAGAAATGACTACAGATATAGAGTTTGAAGAAATTGTAAGCCGTGGTGAGGCATTAGAAACCCGTGCGCCTGTTGTAACTGTAATGGGTCACGTTGATCATGGAAAAACTAGCTTGCTAGATGCTATTCGTAAAACTAGAGTAGCAGAAGGTGAAGCAGGTGGTATTACTCAACACATCGGCGCATACAGCGTTTTAGTTCCTGATCCAGATAATCCAGAAGAGAAACGACGAGTTGTCTTTCTTGATACTCCAGGCCACGAAGCTTTTACAATGATGCGGGCGCGTGGAGCAAAAGTTACTGATATAGTTGTGTTAGTAGTAGCTGCTGATGATGGTGTAATGCCTCAAACCATTGAAGCTATAGAACACGCAAAAGCCGCAGGCGTTCCTATTGTTGTTGCAATTAATAAAGTTGATAAACCTCAAGCACAACCTGATAGAGTTAAACAAGCCTTGTCAGATTATGGACTAGTCTGGGATGGTTGGGGCGGCGAAACCGTTATGGTGGAGGTTTCTGCTAAACACAGAATAAATCTTAACGGACTGCTAGAAATGATCTTACTCTCTGCTGACATCCTAGACTTAAAAGCTGATTCTCAACGCATTGGAATGGGTGTTGTACTTGAAGCTAAATTAGATAAAGGTCGCGGGGTGGTTTCAACTGTTTTAGTACAAAATGGTACTCTAAAAGTAGGCGATCCAGTTATTGCTGGTATGTTCTTTGGTCGTGTTCGTGCAATGTTTGATGAAGTTGGTAAACCTATACAAACTGCTGGCCCTTGTACACCTGTAGAAGTCCTTGGACTACAAGGTATTCCAGCCGCAGGCGATCAATTCCAAGTTGTAACCGACGTTGCTAAAGCCCAACAAATTACCCTCCTACGTCAATCCAAGAAACGAATGCTTGAACTATCCCGTAGTTCAGCACAAAAACTTGAAGACCTCTTTAGTGCTGTACAAACAGGTAAACTTAAAGAATTACTGGTTATCTTAAAAACAGATGTACAAGGCTCTGTAGAAGTTCTTAAGGATACTCTACAGAAACTATCCACTGATAAAGTAAAAGTTCGTGTTATTCGTAGTGGTGTTGGTGCTATTACGGAATCTGACGTACTTTTAGCTAGTGCTAGTAATGATATGGCTCATACAGCAGTTATTATTGGGTTTAATGTTCGTCCAGAGCAGCGTGCAGAAGAAATTGCTCGCCTAGAAAATGTAGATGTTCGCCTACATTCAATTATTTATAAAGTTGAAGAAGAAATTCGTAATGCTATGATTGGTATGCTAGAAGCTACCATTAAGGAAGTTCCTTTAGGTAAAGCTGAAATACGCCAAATCATTAAGATACCTAAAGCTGGTAATATTGCTGGTGTAATGGTAATTGATGGTATTATTAAACGTACAGCAAAATTGCGTTTAATCCGAGATGGCGTGCTAATTCATGAAGGCCAATTATCTAGCTTACGTCGGTTCAAAGACGATGTTGCAGAAGTAAAACAGGGCTTTGAATGTGGTATAGGGATAGAAAAATATTCTGATATAAAGATAGGAGATATTTTAGAAATTTATACTACTGAAAAAGTTACCCCAACAGCACTTTAACTTAAGGTTTTAACTATTAAGTAAGATCTTAAGTTAAAATTAATTAAAGTTGTTACGTAGGAGTAAAGCCATGTCTTGGAATCGTACCGATCGATTGACAGAAAGTATTAGACAAGAAGTAAGTGAAATTATTGAGTATGAACTAGTTGATGAACGAATTGGTGAAGCTGTAGTTACTGGTGTTAAGCTAGCCGCAGATCTTCGTAATGCTACTATATTTGTTGATATAGATGGCAGTGCTGAGCAAATAAAAGAATCACTTAACGCGCTGCGACATGCTGCTGGTTTTGTTCGTCATCATTTGTCCTTTAGACTACAACTTAAACGAGTACCCGAACTCCTCTTTCAATATGATGATACTAGAAAAAAAGCAGCACGTATTGAACAATTGCTAGGAGAGGAGACTGATAGAGAACAAAATCTCTAGCTTTTGTTCTCTAAAAACAATAAATGTTAAGTCAAGTTGTAGAACTCATTGAATCTAAACGCCGTTTTTGTATCACTTCTCATATAAGGCCAGATGGCGATAGCCTTGGCTCTTCTTTAGCCCTTTATTGGACTCTAAAAAGCTTAGATAAAGATGTACAAGTATTAATGCGGGACTCTGTTCCGCATGCTTATCGTGAACTTCCAGGAGCAAATGAAGTAATTAAAATTCCTAAAGTTCCTAGTGGATATGATGCTGCTTTTGTTATTGAATGTAGCGACATAGACCGTCCCGGACTAATTGACTTAGAAAAACAATTTGTTGTAAACATTGACCACCATAGCACTACAGCACTTTTTGGACATATAAATTGGATAGATTCTACTGCCTCGGCTGTTGGAGAAATGATTTATAATCTTTGTAAAGCTCTAGGTGTAACAGTTAATCAACAAATCGCAGAATGTGTTTATACTGCTTTACTAACTGATACAGGTTCATTTCACTTTTCCAATACAACAGAACGCACATTCAAAATCGCCTCAGAACTAGTTAGACGGGGTGTAAAACCTGCTCATATTTCCCAAGCTCTTTTCTACTCTTACCCATTTAGCAAAATTAAAGTTTTAGGCATGGTTTTATCTACCCTAAAAAGAGATGAAAGCGGTCGAATTGCTGTAATGAGTGTAAATCAAGATACTATGTCAGTAGCTAATGCTTCAGAAGAAGACTTAGACGGAATTGTCAACTATCCTTTAGCAGTAGAAGAAATTGAAGTGGTTGCATTTTTTAAAGAAATAGGCCCAAACACTTATCGCACTAGCCTTCGTTCCAAAGGTTCTGTAAATGTTGCTAGAATAACAGAAAAATATAATGGTGGGGGTCATCGTAATGCTGCTGGTTGTACCATCAAAGGCCATTTGCCAGACATCGAAGCACAAATGATTGAATATTTACAAGAGGCTTTAGGCATTGTCCCACAAACAGCTTATATTTCAGAAACCTTATAAATTCAAATCTGCATAAAGAAGGGCTTTTTGGCCCTTCTTAGCTTTTTAAATTTCCTAGTCTTTCCCATGTTAATCAATCAGGGAATAAATTGTTTATTTATTGAGTTTATATTGTTGGGAGTAAATTTATGAGTATTAAAACTTCGTTACCTTTAATTAATGCTAATGTAGAAAGTGAAGTCATTCGCCGTTATGCAAACGGTGCAAAAGAAGTAGAAGCAGAATTATGTTGTCCTACTACCTATGATCAACAATATCTTAAACTCTTACCTACAGAAATAATTGAAAAAGATTATGGTTGTGGAGATCCTTCTAGCTATGTGTTTGAAGGCGAAACAGTCTTAGATCTTGGCTCAGGTGCAGGAAAACTTTGTTATATTATTGCTCAAAAAGTTGGCCGACAAGGAAAAGTCATAGGTGTAGACTTTAACCCTGAAATGTTAAATTTGGCCCGAAAATACCAAACAGAAATGGCTGATAAACTTGGCTATAAAAATTTCTCTTTTGTAAAAGGAAAAATCCAAGATTTATCTTTAGACCTTGAATGGGTAGAAGAAAAACTTTTCCAAAAACCCGTCACTAATTTAACACAATGGCAAAATTTCCAAGATGAATGTGCTAGCAAATCCAAAATTGAGCCATTAATTGCAAATGATAGCATTGATGTTGTTGTTTCAAATTGTGTATTAAATTTAGTACGTCCAGAAGATAAACAGCAGCTTTTTCAAGAAATCTTTCGAGTCCTTAAACGAGGCGGACGAGCAATAATTTCTGATATTGTTTGTGATGAGCTACCAACACCAGAAATTTTAGCTAATCCAGAATTATGGAGTGGTTGTATTGCAGGAGCTTTTCTAGAAGCAGAATTTTTAGAAATGTTTGAAAAGGCTGGCTTTTATGGCGTAGAAATACTTTCTCGTCAAGAATCTCCTTGGCAAGTTATTGATGGAATAGAGTTTAGATCTTTAACAATACGTGCTTTTAAGGGTAAAGAAGGCCCTTGTCTTGAACGCTATCAATCTGTTGTTTACAAAGGCCCTTGGAAATCTGTCCGTGATGATGATGGACACACATTTTATCGTGGGCAAAGAATGGCTGTTTGCGACAAAACTTTTCAAATAATGACAAATAAAATTAGTCCTTATGCTAAAGATTTAATTGCAATTAACCCAAAAGAGCTAATTCCACTAGAGAAAGCTCCAGCATTTAATTGCAAAGGGCCAAGCATTAGATCTGCTAAAGAAACTAAGGGTTTAGAATACAAAGAAACAATTCTTTCAAATGAATCTTGTGATTGTGGCCCAAGTGGTTGTTAACAACCTATTATAAAAACTTATAGTTAACTTTTTTTGGCTAATAAGGTGTTGATCACGGTTGTAATTAATTTTACTTCACGTTATAGTGCAAGCTATACTCCAATAGAATCAATAACTTTTATGCCAATACTTAAAGAAATAGATGAATTATTAGACTCCTCTATTGCTGCCCAAGAATTTACAGGAGCAGTTTATTTAGTTGCTCAAAATCAAGATATCTTGGCTCTTGCTGCAAGAGGCGATCTAGTAGTTACTCCAGAAAAAATACCTACTACAACCGAAACGATTTTTGACTTAGCTTCACTTACTAAGCCTTTAGTAACAGGAATGTTGCTAGCACAATTTTTAGAAGAAGGGCTAATTTCACTAGATAAAAAAGTTAGCGAAATTTTCCCAGAATTTGATATTCCAGAAAAACAAAATTTAACCATTGCTCAAGTAGCTAGCCATTCAGCAGGCTTTAGAGCCTGGCTTCCATTTTATGCTCTAGTTGATAAACCTTCTCAAGTTCTTTCCAAAATCGCCCAAGAACCTTTGATTTATCAGCCAGGTACAAAAGTAATTTATAGTGATTTAAGCTATCTTACTCTAGGGTGTTTATTAGAAAAAATTAGCGGCGAACCTTTAGCAAAATTATTACGTCAAAGAATTTTGCAACCACTTAAATTACAAAATACTTGTTTTAACCCTCCTATAGATTGGCAAAAGCAAATAGCAGCCTCAGAAGAGGGAAACAAGTATGAAAAACAGCTAGCCGGAGAACTTGCTACAGACTATCCTTATTGGCGTGAAGAAGTTATTTGGGGTGAAGTTCATGACGGCAATGCTTATTTTTTAGGCGGTATTGCAGGTCATGCTGGACTTTTTAGCACTGCTAAAGAAGTTTTTCTTTTAGCACAACAATTTTTACCTGGTAGTTTGCTACTAAAAGATTCTACCTTAGAACTTTTTAGCAAAAACCTTACCCCAGGTTGCGAAGAAGGTCGCTCGCTTTGTTGGCTACTAGCTGAATTTGGCGTTAATGCTGGAAATACTTTGCCAAAAGAATGTTTTGGTCACGCTGGTTTTACGGGAACTAGTCTTTGGATTGACCCTGTTAGGTCAAGAATTTATATCTTGCTAACTAACCGAACTCATCCAAAATACTGGGATTTTAATATGAATGACCGTCGTCGGGAATTTCATAAACTAGCACAAAAATTTTTTTAATTTTGTAACTTTGGAAACTAAAGCTTATGAATAAATTACAAGCACTAAAAATAGTAATTTGTTTGCTTTTGCTTTCTGTTTCTGTAATTGCACAAACACCTGTTGAGAATGACGAGTTTTTACCAACTTCTAAAACTCATTTGCGCGGACGACAATTAGACTCTCGCTGGTTTGAAGATGCTGCAAATAGCAAACAAAAGAAAGACACTAGAATAACCGAAGACCCTGCAAGTCCTATAGATTTACGTTCAATGATTGTTAACGAAATGCAAAAAGTACGTAGCGGTAGCTTACCAGAACAGGTTAAAGTCGGCCTTTCATCATCCTTCAAAGATAATATTGCTCAAGTAAGCGTAGAAGGTCGTTTTGAAATTCTTTCTCTTAACTCCCCTATTAACGATAATTACATCCGTACAATTGAAGGGGCAATTCGCTCTAATGTGTATCCTCCAATTATTGCTAGAGCTAATCAACAAAAACTTAGTGTAGCTATTTTATTTACTGTAAAACAGGATGGAAAAATTGCTGATATAGAAAAAGAGTCGTCCACAGGTAGCAACGCCTTAGATGCTGCTGCAATCAGTGCCTGCCGAAGTTCTAGCCCATTGCCACCGCCACCAGCTAACCCTAATGCTAAAGAAGATATTATTCGTATGAGATTTATTTTAACTTATAATCCTTAAGTGTTTAATGGAGGATTTTATGAGTAAACATACTCGTTTAACCTGTTTTTTAATTTGCTTAATTTTATGGCCGTCATTTTCTTTTGCTGCTAATTTGGCAGGGGATGACCACTTAGAAATTAGTAAAAAAAAATATGTTCGTCCTCCATCTGCTAACTTTTTTGCACGCTCCAGACGAGTCAATAAAATTCCTCCAAAATTAGAAAAGTTAGAAAAAACAACACCAACAAAACCAAATGAAATTACTCTATCTAGCGATGATATGGAATTGATTCCTAGCGGACAAGTAATTGAAAAACAACTAGATCCTGCTAAAGGGCCAGAAATTCGGGTTGCTCTTTCTACTGATGTTGGTTATGCACAGATTACTTCTAAACAACCTATAGCTTATCTTAATAAACAAGAAGAAAAATTAATTGCTCTATCAGTAAATGAACTTAAAATTGAAATGGGAACTGTCCGCGACCGTCCCGGACAGCTTTATAGAGTTCAAGTAGCTAGCTTAAAAACCAATCAGGAAGCAGAAAAACTAGTAACCAACCTTCGAGAAAGGTTTAATGAACCAGTTTTTGTTAATTTTGACCGTGAAGCAAATAAATATGAAGTTGGTCTAGGTGCATTTTCTTCATCTGAGCAAGCAAAAACTTTTATGGTGCAGGTAATGAATGCTGGCTATAAGAAAACTTGGGTGTCTAAATTCCAGCAACCTCCCACAAAATACAAAGAAAAAATGATCAAAGCCACTAGCCGTAATGATCAAATTGCTGCCGCAAATGATCGAATGGTTTTAGCCTCTCAAGACGACGAGTTCAGCCCACTTTTCTATAATGGAAAAGCTTACCGAGGTCAAATTGAAATTTTTACTAATAAACGTGGTCGTCTAACGGTAATTAATCGCTTGCAAATGGAAGATTATATACGCGGAGTTGTTCCTAATGAATTAAGCCCCGGTGGATTTCCTATGCTAGAGGCTCTAAAAGCTCAAGCCGTCGCTGCTCGCACTTATGCAGTACGAAATATGGGACAGTTTGATGCAGAAGGCTATGACCTGCTTGCTACGCCACTTTCCCAAGTTTACGGTGGTAAATCAACAGAACACACGCTTACTAACAAAGCTGTAGAAGAAACCTGGGGAATGGTAGCCACTTATCAAAATAAACCTATAAATGCCCTTTATACTTCTACTTGCGGTGGTACAACCGAATCATCAGAGTTTGTTTTTACTGAAGCCGTCCCCTACCTTGTTAGCGTGGCTTGCTCTCCTCAAGGACGTTCTAGACGTGTAGATAAAGATAAAATAGATACGTCTGATAAAGCAGACAATAAGAAGAAAGAGAAAAAGAATAAAGAAATTGAGGAAGAAAACTATAACCCACGACTTTTTAAGACTTCCCGCCCAGTTGAGCCGGTTTTAGGCGAAAATGGTCGAATGCTAACCAAAGAAATCGTTAATTTAGAGCTTTTGAGGTTTTCAATTCCAAATAATTTATCAACTAGCTTTCTCCAAGCTAGCCCCAATGAAAAAGAAGTTTTACGCTGGTTAACAGAACTCTCAGCAGTAACAGGAAATTCCATTTCATTTAATGACAGAGAAATTACTAACTTAGGCAATTTTGCTAGCATTTTAGGTCAAGTTATTTATGGACAAGATAATCCTGCTAAACTTTTAGCTGCTACTGATGCAGATTATTTATTAGGTACAGATGCTAGAGATATTCCAGCAAAACACCGTTCTAGCGTAGCAGCACTTTTACAAGAAGGAATTTTATCTCCTTACCCTGATGGTAGTTTGCACCCTAGAAATGTTATGACTCGCAGCAGCATTTTACTTGCTATTTCACGCGCACTTGCAAAACTTGGTAAGCCTGCTCTAGAAAGTGGCGTAACCAAGCCCTTAGAAGGACGACGAATTAAAATTAAAACTGGCAAAAATAAAGAACCTTTAGAATTTGAAATTACTTCTGATTGTTATTTGTTTCGAGTTGTTAACAATGAAGTTTTCCCAGCAAATAGCGTAGAAATCATAGGCGGAGAAAAGGTTAACTATCATTTAGATTCTAAAGGCAGAATTGATTATTTAGAAATACAACCTAATTCAAATGGGGCATCAAGTGATCGCTATTCGGTTTTTTCTCGTTGGCAAGTTGAATACAGCCCATCAGAGCTAAAAGCACGTTTAGCAGATGCACGGGTACAAGTAGGCGATATTTTAGACCTAAAAGTTACTAAATATGGATTTTCCCAACGTGCAGCAGAATTAAAAATCATAGGCACACAAGGCGAGCGCACCATCACAGGTTTACGGATTCGTTCAGCACTAGGACTTAGGGAAAGTTTATTTATTATTTTGCGAGAATACGACGAAAAAAGACAAATCACCCGGTTTCGCTTCTCTGGTCGTGGTTGGGGTCATGGCGTAGGGATGTGTCAAGTTGGAGCATATGGATTAGCCATAGACGGGCTTAACTATGAAGAAATCTTAAAAAACTATTATAGTGGTGTTGAAATAAGCAAACTTTACTAAAATAAGTTATATTGATTTCTAAACCCTTACCCGTAAGTAAGTTGCAAAGACAGTCTAAAAGTTAACTAGTAAAACCTCTTACCATAACCCGTTTAATTCTGAATAAATCCAAATAGCTAACCATTTCAACTCAAAACCCGCAGCAAAAGCCACGTCAATAATTCCTACAATCTTTTATATGGCAACCATTTTCAGAAACTTACAATGATGCAATGCGTCGTCTTAACCCGCAGTTCGCCACGTCAATAATTCCTACCATCAACATCATTTGGTACTAGTTGATACCAACAACAACAAGGTCTTAACCCGCAGCGAGCCACATCAATAATTCCTACTTTCCCAGAGTTAGGGGCTATATATACAACTGATTTTAGCTACTCGTCTTAACCCGCAGCGAGCCACGTCAATTATTCCTACGTACAAATACAAGTATCAATACAACTAATCCAACCATTAATCAGTCTTAACCCGCAGTTCGCCACGTCAATTATTCCTACATATGGGCATTAGTACCATACTTTAGAGACATAGTATTGTCTTAACCCGCAGTTCGCCACGTCAATTATTCCTACCAGAGTTATAGTGGTAATGTTGTAGCGGCTAAAGCAGCTTCAGGTCTTAACCCGCAGCGAGCCACGTCAATAATTCCTACCTTACTTGCAATTGGATGAAGCTCGGTTTCTTAAATACTGGTCTTAACCCGCAGCGCGCCACGTCAATAATTCCTACGCTGGTAATAGCTGCAAAAACCCTATGTAATTGACATATTGAGGTCTTAACCCACAGCGAGCCACGTCAATAATTCCTACACGCTGCAAATGGTAGTGATATTTATAAAATTATAAATCAGCGTCTTAACCCGCAGCGCGCCACGTCAATAATTCCTACCCAATCCCAACAGGAGAGGGCAACCTACTTTCTAGGTGAGTCTTAACCCGCAGCGCGCCACGTCAATTATTCCTACGATAAAAAGGGCAGGCTTGCTTTCGGACATTTTTCTTATACGTCTTAACCCGCAGCGCGCCACGTCAATAATTCCTACATTCAAACGGTCATCTCTGACACACTTCTCCCCAACCTACGTCTTAACCCGCAGCGCGCCACGTCAATAATTCCTACTATTATAATGGTAATTCGACTTTGCCGATAATGACGACTTTGCTTAGTCTTAACCCGCAGCACGCCACGTCAATAATTCCTACCTACATGTATGGCGATAAATTGAATGGTTGCCCAGTTTATCGCAGTCTTAACCCGCAACGTGTCACGTCAATTATTCCTACATGAGAAGGAGGGTGAGGTAAATAGCAATAGTATTATGGCGGTCTTAACCCGCAGCGCGCCACGTCAATTATTCCTACGCTTCTACGGCTAATTCTTCATTTTCTAAATCGACATTAAAGTCTTAACCCGCAACGCGTCACGTCAATTATTCCTACATATATAGTGAGAGGTTTGTTAATAGAGCTTAATGCCTTTATGTCTTAACCCGCAGCGCGCCACGTCAATTATTCCTACCTACCAACTATCGCACTCTCAATGCAATTTGTAGAGAAAAGTCTTAACCCGCAGCGCGCCACGTCAATTATTCCTACTTCCCGCTAATGGCCGTATTACCGTAGATATCGACAATCGTCAGTCTTAACCCGCAGCGCGCCACGTCAATAATTCCTACAGTGATAGTGTTTGTAATTGATGGCGGTTTAGATACCAATAGTCTTAACCCGCAGCGCGCCACGTCAATTATTCCTACGTTTATAGTAATGAACCCACCATTTGAAGATGAGCAAGAGTTTCAATTCGCAGCGAGCCACGTCAATTATTTTTCACAGATACTTAAGCAATTTATAGGATTTGCTTGCTCTTGTCAAAGCTTTTTTTAATTAGTAAAGCTAGCAAAAAGCTCTACAAAAAACATAGCATAAGGTCAACAAAGATGGCTTTTTTAATCAATGGTAGATGTGTAAAATTGTGGCTATGGCACCAATGGAAAAAAATTACTACATAATTACTTGGCGTTTAGCTTTCTTTGAATTGCTAAGGGCTAATAATCATCCTAGTGTTGAAGGACTAGATGAACCACAGTTAGAAAAAATATTAGTGGCAATTACTCAAGGCGGTTTTAGACAAGATGGAATGGATGACACTGTACCTGTAAAAGAACGGTTTATTAATTTTGCTTGTCAAGAATATGACCTGGATTTATCGCCAACAGTAGAAACTTTTAATGAATATTTTGAGTTAGTAGAGCCAGATTACTTTGTAGATCTAGATGAGGAATCCTAAGTGGCACTAAATATTGGAATTACTTGCTATCCAACCTATGGCGGTAGTGGTATTGTTGGTTCGGAAATTGGCCGAGAATTAGCTAAACGAGGCTATATTGTCCATTTTATTTGCTCCGCATTGCCAACACGCCTAACCGAAATTAACGACAATATACTTTTTCACGAAGTTGAGCCAACACATTACCCTTTATTTGAATATCCTCCCTATGACCTAGCCTTAGCTGTAAAAATGTGTGAAGTTGCAACTGATTTTAAGCTAGATTTATTGCATGTTCATTATGCTATTCCTCATTCAATTAGTGCTTATTTAGCGCGAGAGATGAACCGCGATCTTGCTTATTTACCTATAGTTACTACGCTTCACGGTACAGATATAACCCTTGTTGGGGCGGATCGCTCCTATTTGCCAATTACTAGATTTGGAATTTTGCGTTCTGATGGTGTGACGGCTGTTTCAGAATATTTAAGAAAAGAAACTTGTGAAGTTTTTGAAATTGGTTGCGACGTAACTAAGGTTATTCCTAATTTTATTGACCCTAGTTATTATTACCGTCATGAAAAAGAGTGTTTAAGAACAAAGCTTGCTCCTAATGGAGAAAAGCTAGTTGTCCATATTTCTAATTTCCGACCAGTTAAAAGAATTACTGATTGCATCCGTATTTTTGCAGCACTCCAAGGTAAGGTAAAAGCGCGTTTAGTAATGGTTGGCGATGGGCCAGAAAAAGCCCAAGGCGAATGGTTGGCGCGTCAAATGGGAATTAGCAAAAATGTTCTATTTGTTGGTAAACAACCGGCAATTGTTGATTATTTATCTGTAGCAGATTTACTACTTCTACCTAGCGAAACAGAATCTTTTGGGCTTTCTGCACTTGAAGCAATGGCTTGTGAAGTGCCAGTAATTGCTAGCAATGTTGGAGGGCTTCCAGAAGTAGTAGTTGATGGTGAAACAGGCTATTTAGCCGAGGTTGGAGATATTGAAGGCATGGCTAAATATGCTACAAAAATACTTTCTAGCGATAATCTGCAACGCAAAATGGGACGACTAGGACGACAAATTGCGGTGGAAAATTTTTCTACAGAAAAAATTATTCCAATTTATATGGAATATTATGACCAAATTATAGAAAAGGCTAAGAAAAAATAGTTAAGGACTCTTTATGAATCATATTGAATTAGCGGAAAAATACGGCGCACATAATTATCACCCATTACCAATAGTTATTTCTAAAGCTGAAGGTGTTTGGGTATGGGACACGGACAACAACCGCTTTTTAGATATGTTAAGCAGTTATTCAGCACTTAATCAAGGTCATCGTCACCCTAAAATTATTGCTGCTATGAAAGAGCAACTTGACCGAGTTACACTTACTTCCAGAGCTTTTCATAATGACCAAATGGGCGAATTTATGAAAATACTTTGTGAAATTTCACAAATGGATAAAGCTTTGCTAATGAATAGCGGCGCAGAAGCTGTTGAAACTGCTATTAAAGCTGCTCGAAAATGGGGCTATAAGGTCAAAGGCGTAGAAGCTGACAAGGCAGAAATTATTGTCTGTGAAAATAATTTTCATGGTCGGACTACTACAATAGTTGGATTTTCCTCTGAAGAACAATATCGAGCCGACTTTGGGCCTTTTACACCAGGTTTTCGCACCATTCCTTACGGCGATGCCGACGCGCTAGCCGCAGCAATTAACCCAAATACAGTAGGGTTTCTTTTTGAGCCAATTCAAGGCGAGGGCGGGATTTTAATGCCTCCAACAGGATTTATTAGCGAGGCTAGACGAATTTGCTCAGAAAATAGAGTTTTATTAATGGCTGATGAAATACAAACTGGTTTGGGGCGTACAGGAAAAATGTTTGCTTGTGAACATGAAAATATTAAGCCAGATATTTTAATTATTGGAAAAGCTTTAGGTGGTGGACTTTATCCAGTGTCGGCAATTTTAGCTAGTCAAGAAGTGATGGATTTATTTCATCCAGGCGACCATGGAAGCACTTTTGGAGGAAACCCGCTAGCTTGTGCTTGTGGAAAGGCGGCTCTTAACGTCTTGCTAGATGAAAAGCTACCAGAACGCGCAGCGGAGCTTGGAGAATACTTTATTTCCCGCTTACGTAGTATTGATAGTCGGCATGTCAAAGAAGTTCGTGGAAAAGGTCTATTAATTGGGCTAGAAATAGATGAAGCGTCAGGAGTTGCTCGGCCATTTTGCGAGGCTTTAAGCCAACGAGGAATATTAGCAAAAGAAACCCATCAACAAACAATTCGTTTTGCTCCTCCGCTTGTAATCACTCGTGAAGAAGTTGATTGGGCAGTAGAGCAAATTCAAGCCGTTTTGCTTTAGCTATAAGTAAAAATAATATGTCATCATCAAAAATAGATGCTTATTTTATTTTGGAACATATTAGCCAAGAACAACCTACAGAGGCTATTTTTAGAAAATCTAGCTTAAAAACAATTTTTAAAAGCTCTGAAAATGAGCAAGTAAATGAGCAAAAAATAACTCCTCCTGACACATCTGATTGGGTAGATGCTTTTAAGAAAATCAAGCCTATTGACAGTGTAACTTCACTAACCATTGATCTTAATTTTATTAGTTGGGATCAAAATGTATTAGATTTGTCTGCAATAAAATTTCCAAATCTTTTAAAACTTGAACTTTTTATTAATCCTAATAAACAAAAATCAATAACTTTAAACTTTCCAAAACTCGCTGAATTAGAACTAAAAATTGATAAAAAAAACAAAGACAACATTTTAGAACTAAAAGGACATTTACCTAATCTTACAAATTTAAGATTAACGTATTTTGGCTTAGGCAAAATAAATGCTAGGGAATTAGCAGCACTTCTACTTTCATCTACAAAACTTTCTAACATTAAAATTCTTTATCGTTATGGGTGGTTACTAGCTGAAGAAATAGCAAAAGCTTTGCATCAAAACTCGCCTACAATAAAGCCTTATTTTATTGTTCATCAGCCTGAAAATTATAACACTCTGAGTTTGTATTATTCAGATGAGAAAGACGACTTAGATTCAAAAAATTGGCAAGCATTTTCTATTTTAAGAGAATTTAATTTTGAAATAGATCTAACAAGTATATTGCCACTTGTAAATTGTTTAGAACGCTTTGACCAAGCAAAAGAATCTTTGCAAAGTGCAACAAACTTGCTTTTAGACGGTGATTATCATAGCTTTTTGATAAAAGAACCGGAGCTATTAAAAGGTTTTGACAAACTAGAAGATTTAGAAATTTTTGGTGCAAATGAGCTTACTAGAAACGGTTTTGTTTGGCTAACAACTCAACTTCCAAACTTAAAAAAATTAAGGCTTGTCAATAATCATAACCCTGAATTTTCAGTTTTAGACTTGCAAAGTCAGACTTTAACTAGCCTAGTGCTAACACATTTTCATTGCCTTGAAAGTTATCAAATTAACTGCCCATCTTTGCAAACTTTGGAATTAGACAATTGCACAGAAGAAGATTATCCAGCCGATGAAGACACACGTTGGTGTAATGGCAACTTTGGAGAACGGTTTTTAAGAGATTTATTAGACGGCCAAACTAATTTACCAGAATTAAAAAATCTATACATTTGGCATAATCATAATGGTTTTGGGCCTCCAATTGTGATAGAGCAACTACGCTTAGACATAAGCTGTAATGTTGGGCATCAAAAGCTTGAAGAAATGGGTATTGTGCGACATTCACATATAAGATCATTGACACTTAAAAATCTCCCTAACCTTAAACAATTGAGCATTTTAGACGATTTTGAGGAAGGCGAAGGATGGTTAGAAAAACTAGATATCTCAAATATCAATGCAGATTGTAATGTGAAAATAAATTGTTTAAGTAATCAGCCAAAAATAGGAAAGTAAAATTCAACACTTGATGAGAAATTCCGCGTTCCAAAAACCAGCAAACATTAAAACAATTTTTTAACCTCTTTATAACCAACCAATTACAAAATTAGTTTTAAGTTATTTTTTGGCATAAGTTTTGCCCTAACAATTACATACTACTTAAAATTAAGTTTTTGGGAGGTGTTATTATGATAATCCCAGATGCTTTAGAACGTCGTGGCGAAGAACGCAATCTATTAAGACTTTTTGCAAAGCTTCTAGTAACAGAAGAAAAAACAACAAAAGAAGTAGATGCCTTAGTTTTAGACACTAGCGAATTTGGCACAGGGCTAGTTACTTATCATGATTTGCCAATAGGAACAAATGTAGAATTAGTTTTTGAAGATGGAGCGTGTCTTGCAGGTCAAATTATAGACCGAGATTATACTTGCCCAGAAGATGTTGACCTTATTAGGCTTGGCATTCATTTTGATAAACATCCATCAACCTGGCCTATAAAGCTTACTTTGAATTAGGAAAATCACTTAACTTCAACATTTAATATAAGTTATAATGCAAAAACAAAAACAAATAAAAAGGAAGAAAACATGCAAAGTTTACCAATAATAGAAGCTAAAGAACGGCTAATTAGCTTACCTGAAGAATTAGAACAAGATAAAGAATTAGGAGCAATTGCTATTACAAGACAAGGGAAACCTGTTTTAGCAGTGATGACTTGGGAACTTTATGAAAGTTTAATTGAAACTTTGGAAATTATGAGTGACCCAGAAGCAATGGCAGCTTTTCATCAAGGCGTTAAAGAGATGAAAGAAGGTAAAGGTATACCTTTGGAAGAAGTCAAAAGACAGCTAGGTTTAGAATAAGTATCAAACTTTGCGCTCCTTATTTGTTTAGCCTTAATTAACCTGTTTTTAACCGCTAAAACTGATAACGATATCTTACTGTAACGCTACGACCTGGGCCATCAACACCCCAATTAACCCCACGATAATTTTTATCTGCGATGTTTTCAAAACTAAAAAGTAAATCAGATGTGTCATTAATCTTAAAACCTCCTCGTAAATTGACTAGGCCATAGCCAGGCAATTCTGGAAACATTGGTATTGAAGTTGTAGCACTGCCTAAAATGCGGTTTTGAACTTGTGCTAGAGTTTCGCCAGTTGGTATTAAAATATCGTCAGCCGTTCCTGTGCGACCATCAACCCCAGCACCAATTAAACCACGTACTCGCGCACCATTATTAAAAAAATTGGCTATGTTAGAGCGTGAACGAGGTGCGCCTGTCCGACGATCAGCTAAGTCTAGCGAAGAAAGCCGCTTTTGACGGTCAGCTAAGGTTCCATAGGCTTCAATCCAATATCGTTTACCTTGAGGAGCATAACGCAAGCTTAAAAAGCCATTTGGCGCAGGTGTTCCACCTTCAATGTTTGGAGGTGCGCCGGTAGCTTTGTCTTTTGTACGAATATAAGTAAAGTTGCCAGTGAAAATTAGCTCGCTAGTAAGTTTAGCTTCTAGCCGGTATTCAAAACCAAATGAGCGAGCATCACCAAAATTAGTCCTTACTAAAACGGGAGAAGCTGAAAGCGGAACAAACACAACTCCATTAGGCAATTGGCGAACGATAGGTTGATCACCTAAGAATTTTCCTACTGCACCTTGAGGTAAAATTAAGGATTGTTTAACAATTGGGTCAATAATATCAATAATAAAGCTTGTTAAATCCATTTCAACACGGCTAGTATGAAAACGTAAGCCTAAATCAAAGTTATTACTTAATTCTGATTTAACTTTATTTACTGCAATGCCAGTTGAAATAGCACGTTCACCAGCAATTGAACCAATAGTTCCACCTAAAGATGATGCTACTTCTGTTGAAACCTCAAAACCATCTCCAGTTAGTCCTAATGTTCCAAGTTCTGTTGTATTTGGAGCATTAAAGCCACGACTATAATTAAAAGCAAGGTCAAGGTTTTTAACTAGACGAGCAACTAGACCAACACGACCGGAAAAGTCGTCTACTCGAACGCTATCGTCAGGAAATAAAGGTTGGTTATTGACAATTGGACTATCTGCTGCACGCACTTTATAAGAAGCAACACCAAAGCGTAACGCTCCACTAAAGCGCAATCTATCAGGGATTGCCTCAAAGCTATCTTGGATAAAAAAACCATAAGTTAAATAGCGAGCTTCATCTGGAATACGAGGACGTGATGAAACTACCCTACCATTTGCAGGGCTAAGAGTAAAAGCAGGAGCATTAACACGCTCGCGGTAAATATCAGCACCAATTAAAATTGTATTTTGTTTGTTTATTTTCTTATCTAATGAAAAGTTAAAGCCAAAAACATTTGTGCGCTCATATTGCGAAGTAATAGAAGCAAGAGGATTGCCTTGACCGCCTTGATTTACACGCTCTTCACGCTGGGAGTTAAAAGAAAATGTAAAAGAACCGTTATCAAAAATGCCTAAAGATTGTTTATTATAGCGAAGATAGCCAAAATCAAGCATTAAATTTCTTAAATCAGCAATTAAATTACCATCACCGCCTAAAGTTTGATCATAGCGTTTGCCGCCGTCTTGTTGATTGCGTTTGTATTGAAAAATAATTTGGCTACCAATAGCTGGAGCAACTGCCAAATGGATAGTTCCGCCATATTGAGTAAAAGCTGTGTCAGTTAGCCTTGAGCCAAGAATATCTGAAGGTATGCCAAGAAAACGTGTTATTGATGAATGGGTGTCAATTCCTTTTCCAGTACGCAAATTATTGGCACGTCGGGTAGCTAAATTTAGCAGCAAACCAAAGCGACGAGTTCCATAAGTTAATAAAGTATTTCCACCAAAAGAAAGATCTGCTGCACTAAATGAAGTGTTAACTTCACCATGAAGTTCTGGCGAGTCGTTGCCAAATCCAGGGACACGCGAAACAAGTTGGACTGTTCCGCCTACCGAGCCAGAACCGTATTGCGCGCTATTTGGGCCACGAAGCACTTCTAAAGATCGTAAACCACTAGCTTCATTAAGGTTAAAAAATGTATTAATTCCTCCACGTTGTGAGCCTGTTGTATAACGTACACCATCAACATAAACCGACACATAGCGACCTGTTAAACCACGCACATAAATTGACCCAATGGTTGGGCTAGTTCTTTGTAAGGCAATTCCTTCTTCTTCGTTAGCTGTTTGGGCTAGCACAGTGGTAGCACGTTGTTGTAGTACTTCACTAGAAATGATATTTAATTGTTGTGGAATAAAGTCTTTATCCTGAGCTTGACCATTTTCCGCGCTAATTGTGATTCGTTCGGAAAAAGGGTTGATTTCTAGCTTGATTTCTAATTCTTCTGTGTTGTTTTGCTGGCTAACTTGTGCAGCAAAACGTTGAGTTCCAAAGTCTACTTGAAAGGCTTCTAAAACATAACTTCCTATAGGAATATTAGCAAAACTAAATTTGCCTTCGTCGTCAGTTTCAGTTTTTGCAATTACAACTTGATTTGTGCTAATTAAAGACACAGTAGCTTTTTTTATTGGTGTGTTTGTTGGGTCAATTATCTTGCCGCTAACCTGCTGATTTACTTGTGCTTGCACTAAATTCAATGTTGAAAAAAATGTAAATAATAAAATTAAACTAATAGTTAAAAAATACATTCTGGATAGCTGTTTTAGCATTCGCGCTCCTACAAATTAATGTTTTATTGGCTCAATATTTAAGACTGGATGCACTTCATACCACTTATGATTGATTTTGTCGTCATAGCGACTAACACCATAAACTTTTACTTTGCTTCCAATAGTTGGCGGAGTAAGTCTAATTGGATCAATAATTTCACAAACAATAAAAGGTTCTTCTAGCCCTAATTGCTCAACTAATCTAAATGTCATGTCTCCATCAGGAGCTATACGAAGTTCTTTTACGTATCCTTCAGTAACAATATGAGGTTCTGTATTACTAGGCATTTCATTAATTGCTACTAGTCGGAAGTTATCTCTAGGAAAATTTTTTTGTGTAGCTTTACTTGATGGATTGCTAACTTGTTGCTTTTTATAGGAAATAAATAAACCTGTAGCTATTAAACTTGTAGTCAACATTACTAGCAGAATTGCTGCAACTTTTAAGTTAGTTGGAAGATGTGGAAAATATGATTTATTATTTGATTTTGTTGGTTTTACTAGCTGTTCTGTAGATTCATTTATTATGTTTGACTCAATTGATTGCCATAGGTCTTTTTTAGGGTTAACCATTGCTAAATTTTTGATTACGCTATGACTGCTACGTAGTTGAGCTAGATGGCTACGGCAATAATTACAATCTAGCAAATGATTTTCTAGCTTTGACACACTATTTAAGTCTAATTCTTTGTGTAAGTAGCGGATAAGTTTTCTTTGTAAATCAATACGCCAACATTTCATAAAACTACCTCTTGCTATCTCTCTAATTCTCTAAGAGAAATTTTTTTAAGGGCTGTAAATTTTTCTCTAATTGAGTTAAGGCACGGTTAAGACGTGATGCTACTGTGCCGGGAGAACATTGCAAAATCGTTGCAATCTCTTGATAAGAAAGATCTTCTAAATATTTTAGTACCACAACTTCACGCAAGTTTTCAGACAGTTGTAGCATTGCAGCTTGAATGATTTCCTGACGCTGACCTTGAACATGTAATTGATCTGGTGTAGGTTGCGGGTCTAGTTCTTCACCTGTTCCTAAAACATTTTCTAGTGGTACATAGCTACTTTGGCGGCGTTGCTGTGTGTGGCATTCATTTACTGCAATTCTATAAAGCCATGAAAGAAATCTTGCTTCAAAGCGAAATGTTCTTAATGACCTATGAGCTTTGACAAAAACTATTTGTAAAACGTCTTCAGCTAAAGTTGCATTCCCAAGTAGATAGAAAATTAAACTATAAACAGCTTCTTTATATGTTTCATAAAGCCTTTTAAACGCGCCAATATCGCCTTGTTGGGCTGCAATAATTAACTCACGCTCAAATGTGCTTGTAAAAGTTTGAGATTTTTCCATCACTTATATAGACTAAGCTAGTTTAAGATTTCTTCCCTAAAATTAGCAGATTTTAAGTTGCTTAGGAGAATTATCAATGCATGTTAAATATCAATGCGGTTGTGTTGCAGATACAAGCCAAATGTCAACGCTCCAAATAAGATGCAGCACTCATAATCAAGCAATCACAGATTGGGCTAGCGATTATAAAAGCCCTTACCGTGTGGTAGTTCATTGGCAGGATGGACATGCTCGGTTTGCCTTGCATAAAGTTTTTTATAATGAGCAAGGTTTTGCCTGTGCTGAGGATGAGCCATTTACAGCTATTTATGACACTACGGTAGAATTATCTAAAGAAGCACATAATTTGGGGCTATCAATGGATGAAATCAGCAATATTTTTTATGATCGCTACCTAGAAGGGCAAGAAATACCAGAATAAACTTGTAATAATAGACCGCCCGTTTATGGGTGGGAAAATAGGTGGTTAATTAGTGTCAAAAAAAAATAACGTGTTGATTTGGTTTCGGCAAGATCTGCGGCTTTCAGATAACGCTGCGTTAAAAGCTGCAATTGAAACAGGAAATAACATTATCCCTATTTATATCTGGTCGCTTGATGAGGAAAAAGAAGCGTCTTTAGGTGCAGCGTCTCGTTGGTGGCTACATCAATCTTTAACAAGTTTAACACAGGATTTAGAGCAACTTGGATCACGGCTAATTATTCGTCAAGGTAAGGCTTTGAGCATACTTTGTGAACTACTAGCAGAAACTCAAGCAAACGCAGTTTTTTGGAATCGCTGCTATGAGCCAAGCATTATTGAGCGAGACAAAGAAATTAAAACTTACTTACACAGTAACAATATTGAAGCAAAAAGCTTTAATAGTCAGCTACTTTTTGAACCTTGGACAGTGTTAAATAGCAGCGAAAAGCCTTTTCAAGTTTTTACTCCTTTTTGGAAAGCTTGTTTAACTAGGTCTATAACAATACCTATTTCTTCACCTAAACATCTAGAAAGACCAACAAAATGGCCTAAGAGTTTAGAAATAAAAGATTTAGAACTTAAGCCTAAGATTAATTGGGACGAGGGACTAAAAAAGGCTTGGAAAGTAGGAGAAAAAGCAGCAGCCGATCAATTAAATAATGCTCTAACAAATGTAGTTGCTGGTTATAAAGAAAACCGAGATCGACCAGATTTAGAAGGGGTTTCAAAGCTTTCTCCTTACCTACATTTTGGAGAAATTAGCCCTCGTCAAATTTGGTATGCAGTAAAAAGTAAAATTGTAGAAAACAGTAGCTATCAAGAAAGCGGTGAAGCATATTTGCGTCAACTTGGTTGGCGAGAATTTGCTTATCATTTGTTATTTTGGTTTCCTCAAACAGTAAATAAACCGCTAAAAGAAAAATTTGCTCGATTTCCTTGGCAAACTAATAAAGAAAGCTTAAAAGCTTGGCAGCAGGGCAAAACCGGCTATCCAATTGTTGATGCTGGAATGCGTGAACTTTGGGCAACGGGTTGGATGCACAACCGGGTAAGAATGATAGTTGCTTCCTTTTTAGTTAAAGATCTGTTGATTAGTTGGCAAGACGGCGAGCGTTGGTTTTGGGATACTTTAGTTGATGCTGATCTAGCCAACAATGTTTTGGGATGGCAATGGACAGCCGGATGTGGGGCTGATGCTGCACCTTATTTTCGTATTTTTAACCCTGTTAGTCAGGCAGAGAAATTTGATCCAGAAGGTAATTATATAAAACGTTGGGTGCCAGAGTTAAAAAATTTATCGTCACCTTGGATTTATAAGCCTTGGGAAGCACCTGCAAATATTTTAGAGCAAGCAGGCGTAAAGTTAGGACAAACTTATCCAATTAGAATAATTGATCATCAAAGTGCTAGGGTAAAAGCACTAGCCGCTTTAGAATCAATCAAATAGTGATTAAGTAGGCCATTTTGGGTAAATATAAGTATTTCTTAAGCAACCTATAAGGCTTTGGGACGATAATAGAGTTGAATCTTCATTCATAAATTACCAATAACAGAAATTCCTAAATTTATTGATTAATTAAATAAAACACGGCTTTTAAGGAGATGTTATGAGAATCACTGATACTAGTGCCAATAGGGTTGCTGATTTACAAAATACAAATCAAACAAATCAAACAACTGATACAAATAAATCTACTGCCGCTAAAGGGGCTTATAGTGCAGCTAATTTAGCTGAAGCACCTCAAGAATCCCCAATGAAAAATACCCAATCAATGCGTCGCGCTCCTGCTGGCAGCGAGAATTTAATGGCTGCTCGTAGCGGTATTGATATGGTTCGTAGCACAGGTGCTTTTGGAATGTTCAAAGCTACAGGTGCTTGGCGTGCTGCTGGCCCAACTGCTTTACCAGATGGACAACCAGACAAAGCTTATGATGGTGCTTTAATTGGTTCTGGTGGTAAGGCTTTTGATAAAAATACTCCATTAAATGATGTTCCTGGTGTAAAACCAAATAATGGTCGTCCAACTACCGGCGAAACAATTATTTATGTTAACGGTATTCGCACAGAAAAAAGCGGTCAAGCTCAAAGCATGCAAGAAATAGCTAATAAAACTGGTGCTAATGTTATTGGTATCCATAATTCTACTGAAAGCACTTTCAAAGATTTACTTCAATCTTTAGGTGATAAAACAAATATTGGTAGCAATGCCGCAGTTGATTCAGTCTCTGATAATGTTTATAAAGAAATTACTGCTGGTCGCAACGTCCATTTAATGGGACATAGCCAAGGCGGATTAATCCTTAGCCGTGCTTTGTCAGATGTAAAACGTAGATTGATGGTTGAAAATGGAATGTCCAAATCTCAAGCCGAAAACCTACTAAATAATAAAGTTAAAGTAGAAACATTTGGTGCGGCAGCAGGTTCTTATCCAGATGGGCCAAAATATGTACATTATGTAAATCGCGCTGATCCAGTCCCAGTTTTATTTGGACTAGGTGCTTTCAAAGGCTTATTTAATGGTGATAGAGATGCTGGTAAAAACGCTAAAGTTGTTAGATTTACCCAATTTAGCGATGTTCATGATTTCAACAGCACTTACTTAAGCCGTAGAGAAGCATTTTAATCAAATCTTAAATAATTAAGTCAACTTTAGTTGAATTAATTATTTAAAAAACTAAAATCTATAGAAATTCTTAAATTTGCGATCCATAGTTGATAAAAGCCAGCTATGGATCGCAAATTTTACATTAGGAGAAAATTTTTTGATGACCAGAGAAGAAGCAATTGTAATTCTAAAGAAGTTTTTTATGATGCAAGGTGTTGAAAGTGAAGGATTAAATGAAAATAATATTGGCGGTGCATCAATAGGCGACCTGGCCATATATTTTGAGTATCTACCAGAGCAACAAGCCTTAAAATGCAGTGCTTTAATTTATAAATTCCGCGAAGACCCTAAAGAAGGGATTATTGATGGATTTAAGGAAGAAGAAGAATTTGAACGCTTTAGCACAGGTGGCGGATTTGTTGATTACCAACCAGAAAATAAAGGACTTTTCTTAAGCCGAGTTTATGAAGAATATGTTGAAGAACTAGACTTTGTTAATGACCTAGAACAACTTCTTGGGGCTAGCCGTGTTTGGGGCAATGAAGTCTTAGAACGTGTATCAGCAAGGGTTTTTGGACACTAATTAAATTTGTAAAATAATACATCTATTAAACCTTTTTATTCCCAGGGTTACTCCGCCCTGGGTTTCTGTTGTGGGAGACAAGGTATGGCAGAAAAGGTTTTTATGCTGGAAGAAGCTGCTAGCAAATTGATGGTTGAGCCACAAAAAGTAAAAGATTGGCTAAAAACTGGCTGGCTTGTTGGAGAAAAAATAGTAACAGAATGGCATATTAGCCAATCGGCGTTAATAGATTTTCTTAATCAACATCCTACTATATCACTTGTAGGCTATGGTAAGGGTTTTTCTGATGGCATGGGACGAAATGCTAAACTCTATTTTCCAGAAGCAATAGCGATAGATTCATTAGACAACATTTATATCGCAGACACAAAAAATCATCGTATCCGCAAACTTAACCCTAAAGGCGAACTTTCAACTATTGCTGGCAGCAGTGAATCAGGTTATTTAGATGGTTTAAGCAGTGAAGCTAAATTTAACTCTCCTTCAGGAATTGCTGTTGATAAACAAGGAAATCTTTATATCTCTGACACAATAAATCATGTAATTAGGAAAATTACTCCTGATGGACAAGTTACAACTGTTGCTGGTATAGCAGGCAAAAAAGGTTGTGTTGATGGCGATGCAAAAAAGGCTAAATTTTTCCGCCCCGAAGGTTTAGCTATTGATGATCAAGGAAATTTATATATAGCTGATTTTGGCAATCATCAAATTAGAAAAATTGACCCTAAAGGCAATGTTAGCACTTTTGCAGGAAGTGAAGAAGGCTATCAAGACGCTGTTGCAACAGAAGCTAAGTTTAAGTTTCCAAAAGGATTAGCTTTAGATAGCGAAGGAAATCTTTACGTTGCTGATATGACTAATCAAAGAGTGCGTAAAATTACTCCTGAAGCAGAAGTAACAACAATTGCTGGTGGAGGTATTGGCCATAGATTTGATGGCAGTTTGGAAGATGTACTAGCAAAACAAAGCTTTTTATATTCTCCAAAAGCTATTGTTATAGATAAAAATAGTGATATCTATCTATCAGATTATAACTCTATAAAAAAAATATCTGCTGTTAGTGGAAAAATGTCCATTTTAGCTGGACAAAATCGAGGAAATTATAAAGATGCTCTAGGCAAAGATACTTTATTTTATAGTCCTCATGGAATAGCTATAGACTCTCAAGGCTCTATTTATGTTGCTGATACTGATAATTCCCGTATTCGTAAAATTTTAACCCCAGGAATCTTAAATGATAAATCTAAGATTAATATACCAGTTATAGAAATTCCTTCCGCTTTATCAACCAATAAAAAAGAAGATGACCAGCTTTCTATTAGCACATTAATTAAGTTATCTGGCTATCATATAAGTGGTTTAGCGTTAGATCAATTATCTAATATTTATCTTTTTGATGGACATAAAGGAGTTTTCCAAGTAAGCCATAATGGGGAAATCAAAAAGATTACCTCAAATAACTATTTATGCACACCAGGACAACTAATATTTTTTGACCAAAATAATGATTTATATTACTCGCTTTATGGAAAATTTTATAAAACTGCGGCTGATAATATTGATAAAATAGGTAAAAATGAAATAGGGGAGTTATTAGGCGAAACTAAAAGAGACATAAAAGCTTCAACAATGGATGCAGCAGGAAATATTTATTTTGCAACAAACGAAAACAAAATCTATAAACTTAGCACTAATAAAGAGATAACACTTTTAGCAAGTAGTGAAATGGTTGCTAAAGAAAAGTATGTAGAACCTTTTTATGTTGTTCCTTCAATGACGGTTGATAAGGAAGGAAATCTTTATGTGGTTGACAATAATAGGATTCGTAAAATAACTTCACAAGGCGAAATAACAATTCTAGTAGGTAATGATTATGATTTTGCTCATGGAATGGGAGGAAAAACCAAGCTTGAAGAACCTTTGGGTTTAATCCACTCACCGGACAATAATCTTTATCTCTGTGATGGATATAAACATGTAATCTACAAAATTTCTCTTGAAGGTGAAGTAAGTTGGTTTGCTGGGCGTAAGAAAAAAGGTTTTACTGATGGAACATTACAAGATGGACAATTTGATAAGCCAAAATATATCACAGTTGATAAAGAAGGAATTTTCTATATTGTTGATAGCAAAGGTTTAAGAATAATTAAAAGAAATAATCAAAAACTAGAGCCTAGTCAAATAACCACATCACAAGTTACAAGCATAGTTAATGTAATTAGTAATTTAGCAGCAAAAAAGGCTTCTGAAGATAAAAAAGTAGAAACACAACTTCCCCCAACACAAGTAGTTGCAGCTAAACCTATAAAAAAGCTTTCAAATCCTGATTTTATAATGCCTAGAGCCGAAGAATTTTTCTATGTTTATATTGACCGCAATAGCCCTTGTGGACTAGTTGACCGCTATGATGTGATGAGTAGCGCGGCTGAAAAGGCAGATATAGAAATAGTTTTAGACATCCTAGAAAATAGTGATGATGCAGGTTTAGTTTTAGCGGGGATATTAATTTTAAGTCGTATTTTAATGCGTGAAACAAATTTTTCTGATCAAGCTCAAGCAATACTTCTAAAACTAATGGCTGATCCAAGAATTTATGAAGCAAAAATAGATGGATTTCAACAAACTGTTGGAATGGTCGGCTATCTAGTAAATGCTCCTTACTATGAAATAGTTAAAAAGAAAAAAACTTTAGAAGAAAAAATGTCTGATATTCTAGCAGGGCTTTATTCCATAATAAAAAATCCTGCTAGGTCAGATATGTATTATTTTGCTCTAAATGCTTTTGCTGAAAATACTTACTCACTTAGCGAAAAAGAACGAAATGAGAAAACAAAACAAATTGCACAAGTTTTTTGTGAATTAATTTCCGATAGAACTTGCCCTGCTAGCGAACGAATTTGTAGCTATGAAGCAATCGTTTGGGAAATAGGCCGAAGTCGTCAAACAAAAGAAATCTTTGAACAAACTCGCTTAAAGGCAGCTAATTTGTTAGTTGATATATTACTTGATACAACGGAAGATGAACGACTACGCAAATATATTAGCGATAAATTAAACAATATCGCACCTCATGCCATTACAAAGCTACAAAATAAAGGATTTTTGCCAACTATTGATATACCCGACATAACAGAACTAATAGTTTACTATGACCCAGACACAGAAAAATTAAATCGTGCTGCTTGTGAAGTTAACGCCTCTCAAGTTTTAGAAATATTGCAAAATCCTCATAATTTTTCATTAAATAAACTACTTACAGTCATATATTTAGCCCCAATTGTTTCACGTCGCTTTAATTGGCAAGCTTTTGCTTATACTCTTACCAATTTGATTAATTTTTATCAAAAATGTGAGTTTAAGATTAAAGAGCGAAAATTCCTTAAAGAAATTAGCAAAGAAAGTAGTGAACAACTTGCAAAAATATTAGATGAACAAGCAGAAGCAAATAAAGAAATTGTTTTAGAACTTGCCTTAAAAGCCTTTAATTTTATTTTAGATAGAGGTTTTTCTAACCAACATTATTCAGATGCAGCCATTTGGCAGATAAAAGCCGTTTTCACTAAAATAAAAGCTACTGAAGATATAAATAAATTTTTGATGAACACTTTTTTAGCTACTTGGCGTTCACCTGCTGCTAGATTTTTGGCTTATCGGGACTTAAACACTAAAGAATCTCATGAAAAAGCATGGGAAATAATCTTAGATTCTAATGAAGATCCCAACCTTCAAGCTCTTCTTGGAACTATGATCTATAACTATGCTAAAAAGGAAGTGGAAAATTTAGTAGATATTAGCCAAACACCTTGGCAAATAGTTCCTAAAGCTCCAAAAAATTTATTAATTTCTTCGCCAACAAAGTCTGTTCCAGAATGTTGGCTAATTTCAGTTCTAAATAGTGTTTCTGATTATGAAATGCTTAGAATAGTTATTAATGAAATAGCTGAAAGAATAAATTTGACCGAATTTTACACAAAAGCAGAAATAGAAGCATGTCGTGAAAGAGTGTTTGATTTTATAGAAAAATATCCATCACTAAAAACTGTAACAAGAAAAATGTGTAAAAAGCCTGCTCAAGGTAATGTAGCCATCAATGCTGTTAGAATTGTAACTCTTTTAGGCGAGTCTGAAGATGAAGAATCCATTATAGATTTAATTTTAAGTGGCTTTTTTGGTTGGACTAAGCTAGCACCTTTTGGTAATGAATGGTCAGGCTTAAGTGTCTTAATGAGCGTTTTGGCTAGTGATAAAATACCAGATTATGTTTACTCAACTTTTGAGCCTTATTTAATAGTAGGTTTTGGAGAAGATAAAGCTAAATTAATGTTAAGTAGGGTATTTGTAAAACAAGCTCAAGAATATGAACAAGCAGGAGAAAAAGAAAAAGCCTTACGTTCTTATTATTGGGCAATAAGTAGAGACAATAATAACTTAATGGCTCATCAAGGCTTAAAGAAATTAGCTGAAAACAAATAAAGTTTAATAAAAATTCTTTTCAAAAATTTCTCGGATTTCTGATAAATTAGTAGTTTGTCCTAGAGCTAACATCAATTTAATTCGTGCTTTTTGGCCTGGTAAATATCCGCCTAAAATTGCCCCCATTTGCCTTAATTCATATCCTCCACCTTTGTAACCATAAGTGTCTAAAACTCGGCCACGCAGACAACGAGATACAATAACTATAGGAACATGATTTTCAACAGCAAAGCTAATTCCAGGTAAAGCATAAGTAGGAATATTACCACGTCCCAAAGCTTCAATTATTAGCCCGTGTGCGCCGCTTTCAACAGCATAACGGATTAGACGATCATCTACGCCAGCAGCCATCTTGATAATATCAACATGAGTGTCAACGCTGCTTGTTTCTATATATTCACGAAAAGCAGGACGACGTAAAATTAGGACTCTATCTTTGTCAACAATACCTAATGCCCCAAAATCAGGACTTTGGAAAGTATCTAACGCTTCAGTGTGGGTTTTAGTTACTTCGCTAGCGGCATGAATTTGATCATTAAAAACCACTAACACGCCTAAACCTTTTGCTTGTTCACAAGCCACACTTCGCACAGCAGAAATTAAATTAGGTGGCCCGTCCCAACCTAATTCAGAACTATTACGCATTGCTCCAACAAGTGCTACTGGCTTAGGGCTGTTGATTAATAAGTCTAAGCAATAAGCGGTTTCTTCTAAAGTATCAGTGCCATGAGTAACAACCGCGCCACAAATATCATCATTTTTTAAGCCTTCTTTAACTTCTTCAGCTAGTTCCAGCATTAAACCTGGGGTTATATGCGGGCCAGGAAGTTTGGAAAAATTAAGGATTTCAAAATCAGCATATTTATCTAGTCCCGGTACATTAGTAAGAATTTGCTCGCCAGAAAGCACTGGCACTGCTGCCCCAACTACCGGATCTATCTGCATTGAAATTGTGCCACCTGTAAAAACAAGTAATACTTTAGGTTTTTTCATAAATTTATTATTAAAAAGAATTTGCTAGGTTTGTTAAGTTTGTTAAAAGTTTTTCTAGTTCAATAGTTGCTGGTAGTCCGCCTTGAGCCATTTCCGCTCTACCACCACCACGCCCACCAAATTCTTGACAAACTTTGCCAAGTAATTTGCCTGAATCAACGCTTGTTAAATCTTTGCTACGTGCAAAAATTAATTTAGGTGAATCCAAGGTTGTAAGAGCTAAAACTATCACTGAGTTATAAGCAGTTAATAGCTGGACTAGCGTTTTTAGTTCGTCTAAATCTCGCTTAAGATTAAGGTTTATTACTTTTATTTCATTAGAATTAGCTACTGTATTTTGGTAAATATTAGCTGCTTCTGAACTTAAAGCTAATTCTAATAATTCACGGCTGCGTTTTTGCAAATCTTTATAATCTTGTTGAAGTTTGACAACTAAATTTGTTGCGTTATCGCGTCCAGCAGAAAACAAGTTAGCTACAGCCAACGCGCTAGAATGAGCCGCGCGATAATCTAACAAAGCCCGACGACCGCAAAGAAACTCTATACGACACATTTTTTTTACACGTTCTACACTACGAATAACTATTAATCCTACTTCTCCAGTATTTTTAGCATGTGTTCCGCCGCAAGGAGAATGGTCAAAATTTGTAATTTCAATAATACGAATACAACCGCTTCGCTCTGTATCTTTCCGCAATGCAAACTTATCTTTTTCGTCAGTTAAATGCACATTAATTTGTCGATTTTCAAAGATAATTTTGTTAGCTAAATCTTCAACTTTATAAAGTGTTTCCGTGCTTAATTGATCAATAGCTAAGTCAATTGTTGAGCTTTCATTTCCAAGATGAAAGCCACGAGTTTCAGCATTAGCTATTTGAATAAATGCTTGTGATAGAATATGTTGGCCTGTATGTTGTTGAAGGTGATCTCTACGACGCTCAACGTCTATTTCACAATTTACTTGACCATTAATTGCTTTATCTACAATGTGAATTACATCTTTTTCATTATCAATACAATCAATTAATTGCGAAGTTATTTCATCATTTCTTAAGTAGCCAATATCATTAGGTTGACCTCCGCCAGTTGGATAAAAGGCTGTTTGGTCAAGCCTTACCGCCCAATATTCCTTATAAGGCTGACAATCCAAAACATTGGCAGAAAATTTAAGTAAGTGTGAATCTTGATAATAAAGTCTATTGGTTTCAGGAAAAGTATTGTTCATAAAGCTGAATTTATCATGAGATTTACTGATAATGCACCTAATTTAGCAGACTATACATTAGACATTCGGATATTCAAAAATAAAATGTAACTGTATCTCTAATTATGCGTTAGGGGTGGCATTAATTTATAAAATAGGTAAAATTCGACAAATTAAAGGTAAAGGGGGAATATATGTCATCAATTACAATAAATATTCCAGATGAAAGTTATATTAAATTAAAAGAAGTAGCAAACAACCTAAAAATAACGCCAGAAGAGTTAGTAAAAATGGCTGTTGATGAAGTAATTAATAGTTCACAAAAAGACTTTAATAACGTGATTGATTATGTGTTATCAAAAAATAAAGAATTGTATAAAAGATTGGCTTAATGAGATATTTCCTTCTAAAATGCTCTTTATAATAATTTAGATTAAAATACTACTTTGAAATAAATTTCAGCCATCGCTAGGCTACAATTAATGGTTGGTAATTCTATAGAACTATCTAAGCTATCAAAAGACTCACTATTCCAAGTATTATCTAGCTGCTTAGTAAATAGAGTTGCTAGGACTTGATTTTGTGATACTAATAGATAATATCTAAGTGATTCAATTTGTTGATATTCTTGGAATTTACCATCTTGATCAAAAGTTGCTGTACTACGTGATAATACTTCTACAACTAAAATAGGATTTATCAAAGTTTGAAGGCCTGTAATAACCTCAAATCTTGGTTCACAAGCAACCACTACATCAGGATATCTATAAACTTGGTTATGTATTCGAGTTCGCATTTCAGACGTAAAAGATTCACATCTAGTTGCTCTAAGCTGTTGATATAATTGTAGATGAACACCGCTAGCAATATGGCAATGATTACGACTTGCTCCAGTCATTGCAAAAATTTCACCATAAAAATACTCGTTTTTATAAGGTGTGGTTTTTTCAATCTCAAAATATTCATTTACTGAATATCGTCTTTTTAGGTTAGCTGACATTAGAGTTACCCCTTATAAAATTAAACTTTTACTTTGAATCTTGCCAGAGATCATCATAAATATATGATAAAACCTGGTCAACTTGACCAAGAATTTATAGATACTTATGATGCTTTTGGGTAATGTTTAACAGTCATTGAAAATATTAAATCTATGCTTGATCGAATAATAAAATGGGCGTTGGAAAATCGTCTTCTGGTGATGGCGATTGCTAGTTTAGTGCTAGTTTATGGTGTCTGGGTGATTATTAATCTGCCAATAGATGTTTTTCCTGACCTTAATCGTCCAACTGTTACAATTATGACCGAGGCTGGAGGTCTAGCACCTGAAGAAGTAGAAACCCTAGTCACTTTTCCAATAGAAACTTTATTAAATGGTGCGCCAGGTGTTGAGCGTGTACGCTCTCAATCTGCCATAGGTTTATCTGTTGTCACAGTTGAGTTTAAATGGGGAACAGATATTTATTTAGACCGTCAAATTGTCTCAGAAAAACTTAATTTAGCCCGTGAACAACTCCCAGAAGATGTCACGCCGGTAATTGCTCCAATTTCTTCTATTATGGGCGAAATTATGCTTGTGTCTGTTCAATCAAAAACAGGTGCAACCAGTCCGCTAGATGTTCGTAGCCTTGCAGATTGGACAATCCGCCCTCGCCTACTCTCAATTGCTGGTATTGCTCAAGTTACAAACATTGGTGGTGGAGTAAAACAATATCAAGCTCTAATTTCTCCAGCTAAACTTATTCAATTTAATGTCACACTAGAACAAATTGCCGAAGCCTTAAAAAAATCCAACAATAACACTACAGGCGGTTTTGTAGATGCTCAGTCCCAAGAATATCTAATTCGTAACATTGCCCGCTTTAATTCACTTGATGAGCTAAAAAATACAGTTGTTGTTTATCGTGAAGGCTTACCAATTAAATTAGGTGATATTGCTAGTGTTGAACTAGCTGCCAAAGTCAAACGTGGCGAAGGTAGCACAGATGCAAAAGCGGCTGTAATAATGGCAGTCAGTAAACAACCTGGTGCAGATACATTGCTACTTACCAAAAAAATTGATTCTGCAATTGCTGAACTACAGCAGACCTTACCCGCAGACGTAGAAATTAGCACAGAACTTTTTCGCCAAGCCAATTTTATTCAAGCTTCAATTAAAAATGTTATAGAAGCTCTTCGTGATGGCGTGATAATGGTCATAATTGTCCTATTTTTGTTTTTGCTAAACTTTCGCACTACAGCTATTACTTTAACAGCTATTCCGCTTTCATTTATTGTCACCGCGCTAATTATGCAATGGTTTGGTATTACAATTAATACAATGACCTTAGGCGGCCTTGCTGTAGCAATTGGCGAACTTGTAGACGATTCCATTGTTGATATTGAAAATATTTTCCGTCGCTTAAAGGAAAATCAGCAAAGCCCTAACCCTAAATCGTCATTATCAGTAATTTATCAAGCCTCGTTAGAAATTCGCTCCTCCATTGTTTATGCCACAATTATTGTTGCACTAGTTTTTATTCCGCTTTTTTCTTTGTCTGGTGTTGAAGGCAGGCTTTTAGCTCCTTTGGGCCTAGCCTATATTGTTAGCCTACTAGCTAGTTTAGTTGTTTCCCTAACGGTTACACCTGTTTTAGCTTCTTACCTTTTGCCAAAAGCTAAAATTATGCACTCATCAGACGGTTTTCTAGTACGCTTCTTAAAACAAATAGATGAAAAAATGCTTCTTTGGACATTAAAACATCCCAACATAGTTATTCTAGGCGCGACTCTTTGCTTTTTTTCTGCAATTGCTACTTTGCCTTTTGTTGGAACGGAATTTCTACCCTCTTTTAATGAAGGCTCACTGACTATTAATCTACTAGCTCAACCAGGAACATCACTTTCTGAGTCTGATAAGCTGGGACAAATGGCAGAAAAAATACTTTTAACTATTCCAGAAGTTGCTGCAACAGGCCGCCGGACAGGTCGAGCAGAGCTAGACGAACATGCCGAAGGTGTCCATTATTCAGAAATTGATGTTGACCTAAAAAATTCAAAACGTCCTAGAAGTGAGGTAATCGCCGAAATTCGCCAAAAATTAACTGTAATTTCTGGAGTTGTAATCAATGTCGGCCAGCCTATTTCCCACCGTATTGATCATTTATTGTCAGGCATTCGCGCACAAATAGCAGTAAAACTTTTTGGAGATGATTTAGCTACTTTAAGAGCTAAGGCCGAAGAAATACGTAAAGTCGTAGCTAATGTGTCTGGCACAACAGATGTGCAGGTAGAAAAACAAGTTCTGATTCCCCAAGTTAGATTTACTATTAACCGCACCGAAGCTGCCCGCTATGGCTTGCAGCCCGGCGAAATAGCCGACACTTTAGAAATGGCGTTAAATGGTAAAAAAGTTTCTGAAGCTTTAGAAGGTCAACGCCGCTTTGACGTAATTGTCCGGTTTGATAGCGAAAACCGAGACACTTTAGCCGCAATAAAAAATATAACAATTGACACATCAGCAAATGTTCAAATTCCAATTACAGCCGTAGCAAACATTGTTACTGAGCCTGGGCCAAATCAAATATTAAGAGAAAATACACAGCGACGAATTGTAGTTTTAGCAAATGTTGCTGGTCGTGACTTAGGTTCTGTTGTTTCAGAGATTCAAAAAAATATGTCTCAAGTGGGCTTGCCAACAGGCTATTTTATTGAAATTGGTGGACAATTTGAGGCCCAACAACAAGCTACACGCCGTCTTACAGCTTTAACTTTATTTTCAATCTTGGCTATTTTCTTTTTGCTAATTAAAGCTTTAGGCGATTGGCGGGCCGCACTCCAAGTAATGGTCAACATCCCTCTAGCCTTAATCGGTGCAATAATCGCATTACTTTTAACTGGGGGAGTGTTTTCTATTGCAACACTTGTAGGGTTTATTTCCTTAGTCGGTATTACTTCCCGCAATGGAATTATGATGATTTCTCATTATCAACATTTAGTTAAAGAAGAAGGAGAAAGTTTTAGCGAAAAAATGATTATTCGTGGCTCATTAGAAAGGCTTGTTCCTGTTTTAATGACTGCCTTAACCGCCGCTTTGTCTCTAATTCCACTGGCCTTAGCCGCAAATCAGCCAGGAAAAGAAATCCTCCAACCCCTAGCCGTAGTTGTTTTAGGCGGGATTTTAACCTCTACATTGCTTGATCAAATAGTTACTCCAGCCGTGTTTTATAAGTTTGGTAAACCTATTGTAGAAAAAGCCTTACAGAAAAATAATTCTCTTTTAGGCTAGTTTTTTAGGCTAGCCTATTTTCAAATGCTACTATGTAGCATTATTGGTTAAACCAAAATATTTTTAGTTGTCCAAACATTTTACTAGATTAAATTTTCTAGCTATGTATTATTACTACTTCATCTTTCTTTCCCAAATAATTAAGACTTAGGAAGTTAAAAATAATGAAATCAACAGAGTTACCTTTACTAGCAGTTTCTTGCTATCAAGTAAAGCTACGAGCAAAAGAGTCTGCACGTCTACCTGTTTATTTAGGTTCAACAATTCGTGGTGCTTTTGGACACGCGCTAAAAGATACCGTCTGTATTGTTAATCATAGAGAATGCAACCGCTGTATTGTAGCAGATCGTTGCAGCTATCCTTATCTCTTTGAAACAGCAGTAAATAATAGCGACAAAGAAACCCATCAAGATCTTCCACATCCATTTGTGTTAGCACCTCCATTAAAAACAGGTGCAAAAGCTGGCGATTATCAAAGCTTTTTACCTGATGAAGAAATGATTTTTGACCTTATTCTAATGGGCAATGCAATAGATTATTTGCCCTACATTGTTTACTCAATTAGCAAAATGGCAGAAAAAGGTTTTGGTTTGCGTGTTCGTAATAGTTTTAGACTTTGTGAAGTTGTTTGTTTAGATAGTTTTCCAGTCAAGTCAATTTATGACAGAGACACAGAACAACTTAGCACGCCAGATAAATTTAAGACATTAGCAGAACTTGTTGCTATTCGTGAGTCATTAATCCCTAAAACAAATATAGACAAACTGACCTTAAAGTTTCTCTCACCAACCCGCATTAGATTAGGTGGAAAGCTACAAAACAATTTAAGTTTTTCAATACTTGTAAAAAATTTAGTTCGGCGAATTTCATTATTAGCCCAAAGCCATAACAAAACCATTTGGCAATCAGACATAAGCTTAAACAAGTTTGCTGAAGATGTTCAAACTAAAATTAACAAATTAAAGTGGTGGGATTTTGAACGTTTTTCCAACCGCCAAAGAACCAGCATGAAACTAGGTGGTTTCGTAGGAGAAATTGAATATCAATCACCTGCAATTGCTGAGTTTTTACCACTTTTATTAGCTGGTGAAATCTTGCATATAGGCGGTAGTACGAGCTTTGGCTTAGGTAAATATCAAGTTAATTTTTAGCTGCTTTTATTAATTTTCATTAAAGGAGGAATAATGGAAAACCTTGAACGAGATGTTTTAGCCTATCAAGCACTAACTTATAGCTTAAAGCTATTTTGTGAACGCAATAAGCTAGATTATTGGCAAAAGCTAAAACTAGCTTTTTCTACAAATTTCAAACAGAATTTAGAAACAGATAGTAAATTAGTTGAAAAAGCTACTAAACTAGTTGAGCAATTTTCTAGTGTTAGAGATAGCTCTATTCCACATTTGCCAGCAATTATAGCGGTATTCATTCAAAAAGAAGACATAAATCAGAATGAGCAAAAAAAGAAGAGCAATCATCAGAGGAAAGAGAAGAAATAGCAA
>Ga0268299_1001459_pt1 | contig 41139 bp, 25 predicted proteins | sample NOBtaG_FD_193484 | JGI IMG/M metagenome (GOLD analysis project Ga0268299, IMG submission 193484) | Activated sludge microbial communities from bioreactor in Nijmegen, Gelderland, Netherland - NOB reactor | ecosystem: Engineered > Bioreactor > Aerobic > Activated sludge | place: Netherlands... | reverse complement strand
TGTGGTTGTGTGTGTGGGGGGGGGGGGGGGGGGGGGGGGGGGGGGGGGGGGGGTAGTCTGCTGCCGGTGATGGATTCCGTGGGCGCGTCACAGTCGGGAGCAACCATGCATCACGGCAGTTCAAGACGCTTTTCTGATTGGGCAGCGTTGGCCTGCGTGGCCTCGGGCCTCGCGTTGACGGCAACCGCGATCGCCGCATCGACGCACACGAAGGAGTGCACGGGTTACTGCAGTGGCGCGGGCGCAATTCCATGCCGGGCGCCGTCGCTGCAGTGTTGCTGCGATCTGACACCCGGCGGCCCCACGAGGACATGGACCTGCGTGTGCCGGGATCCGACGGCGTGCAACAAGCCCAACAACTGCCAGGACCCATGAGGCACGCGGAGGCGATATGCAAATGAGCACGCGTGGATGGCTGGTGCCCGGGGCGGTTGCTGCGATCGCGGCGGGGGTCGGCGCGTGGCGCATGTGGCCGGCGGCGGCGACTCACGGACCCATCGACAGCCGGGCGGCGTACACAGCGGAGGAGGTCGCGTGGGCCGAGCGTGCAGCGGTCTGGCTGCGCGAGCGCGCCGCGGCCGCGAGCCCCATTGGCAGCGCCGCCGCTCTTGCCCCGACCGAAGCGGTCGAGGAGGCATCGGCCGAGTTATCCGCCTTCGGACTGACGGACGACGATGCCCGGGCGGCGCTGGAGCACGGCGCGGCGCTGATCGACCTGCTGTTTGTGAAGCGAGACTTCGAGGCTTGCACGCGGTGGCGTGAGGATCACGGATATGCGTTCTGCCCTCCCGCGCGCCTGCGTGCCGAGCCGATGCTCAAGGAGAGCGTCGAACGCGTGGCCGGGCGGGCGCTGAGGGCTGACGAGGCCGACGGACGGGACCTGTGGCGGCTGTACTGGGCCAACGGGGTGGAGCGCGTGCCCCGAGTCACCACGGCGGACCAGAGCGGGCGTGGGGTGATTGTGCTGGCCAGCCGCAGCGCGGAGGGGCTGGCGCACCGGAAGGCATCGCCCTTGAGGCGTGCCGCCCCGTCGGCGATCGCGGGAACTCCGGGGGGCTCGGCGGTGAGTCGCGTCGGATACTGGCGGGGGGGACAGTGCGCGACGGGCTGGCCGATGTGGTTCCCGCCCGCCGACGTGGAAGCGCGGCTGCATGCCCCCGGGGGGCGATTCATCGAGATCGGTTGGGTGCTGGGCACTGAGAAGGGCGGGCATCAACCCCTGGTGCTTGTGCTGGGCATGGACCCGACGACCCGGCGATGGTGGGTGATGCAGTGGTACCTCGGCCACGTGGAGCAGGGCGTCCACCTTCAAGCGGCGGGCATATGAGCACCGGCTTCGCGGAGCGAGCGGCGGGCGTGGCGACCGGCGTGCTTTTCATGGGCGCCGCAGCGATGAAGGTGTGGTCGCCCGGGGAGGCGGTGTCAGCGGTCGCGCATGCCGTGAGCCCGGTGACTGTGCTGAACGTGACCAGCGGGTTGGTCATCACGTCTGGGTTGATCGGCGTGGAGGCCGGCCTTGGCGCGGCGCTTCTTTGTCGGCCATCGCGTGGGGTGCGGCATGGAGCGGCGGCGTTGCTCTGCGTGTTGGCCGCCGTGCTCGCGGTGCGCTTCACGGGGCCGAGCGCTCCGGCCTGCGGGTGTCTTGGATCGATGGTGATCGAGCGGGGCGCGGCCGGGGCGTGGATGGACGTCGCCCGGAACTTGGCGTTTGCCGCGGGGCTGTTCCTGACGGCCGGCGGTCGGGAAGTCACTGGCGAAGCGGGCGTTGCGCGTCGCGGGGGCGTGCTGGCTGAGGCTCGGGGGTTCACGATCGTGGAGGTACTGGTTGTCGTGGCGGTGGTTGCGCTGCTGGCAGCGCTTCTGATCCCGGCGGTGGCGGCAGGGCGCGCGAGGACCCGGGTGGTGCGCAGCCTGTCGGCGCAGCAGCAGATCGGTGCGGCGATTGCGGGCTATGGCACGGACCACAAGGACTACTTCCCGAACTTCGAGACTCTGGATGGTGCGGCCGGACCGGTGCGGATGCGGGGCGAGGTCGTGCCGACAGGGTACTTCCGGGCCCACATGGGGTTTTGGCTTGCGGCGGTCGGACCCCACGATGAGGGTCTGATCAACCTGGCACGGTGGCCCGCGATCGCCGGAGCGGAGCCGATGGGCGAGGAGGAGCGTCGGCGGGGGCTGCACTACAGCACCTACTACATGTCGGCGACTGTGGCGGCGGATCCCTTGGCGTTCACCGAGCCGATCGCGTCATCGCATCCCTTGGACCCGACGCTGCTGCGCGGGATGCGGTGGAGCGAGGTTCTGTGGCCCGCGCGCAAGGGGTTGACGCTCGACTTCGCGCTGTACCGGGGGATGCGCGACGACGCGTACGTTGCGGGATTCTGCGACGGGAGCGTTGCGGAGTTGGCCGACGCAAGCCCCCCGGAGCCGCTGGTGCCCCAGCCGGGCGGCGGGCCGATCACCATCGTGATGTCGACGCGCGGGGGCGTACGGGGCGTCGATCGCTAGCCGTAGTCAAGGCGCCGCGGCCTCGATATCGTGTGCCCCGCCTCCGACCCCCCACTGCTTCCCGCCGAACTGGATGACGCCGGTGGTGTAGCAGCAGAGGTAGGGGGCCTGGTCGTGGCCCGCGCCGAGGCCGCCGACGGCGTAGAGGCGGTCCTTGGGGTCGGCGCGGTCGAAGATCTTCTCGCCGTCGGTCCAGGTCTGCTCGACCTTGGTGTAGACGCTGAGGGGGTCGCCGGAGAGGATGATGAAGTCGGCGTCCTTGCCGGGTTCGAGGGAGCCGACGCGGGATTCGAGGTCGAGCATCTTGGCGCCGCTGAGGGTGAGGGCCGCGAGGGCGCCGTCACGGGACATGCCGGCGCGGACGGCCAGGGCGGCGGAGCGGAGGAAGAGGCGGGAGTCGGTGATCCAGTCGTCGGTGTGGAAGGCGACGGTGACGCCGGCGCGTTCGAGGATGGCGCCGGTCTCCCACGAGAGTTCGGCGGCCTCCAGTTTGCCCCCCGGCGCGTCGACGACGATGGCGCTGACGGGCGTGCCCTTGATGCCCTTGGACCCCCAGCCGGTATCGGCGGCGGCGATCTCCGGCGCGACCTTCCACGCCTCGCTGACGTGGTGGAGGACCACGCGGCAGTTGAACTCCTTGGCGAAACGAAGGACGGTCATGATGTCGTCGGCGCGGTGGGTGTGGTGCTGGACGATGCGCTCGCCGCGGAGGACCGAGCCCAGGGCTTCAAGGGCGAGGTCGCGCGCGGGGCGCTTGTCGAGGTCGGGGACGAGGTTGCCAGCGTCGTCCTTCTTGATGGCGCGGGCGAGTTTGTCGGCGTACTCCTGCGCGCGGACGTACTGCTCGCGGATGAGGGCGGCGGACTTGCCGCGGGTGCCGGGGTAGGGCGGCGCGCCGATGGAGTTGGTCCCGTTGGCCATCTTCATGCCCCCGGCGAGCGAGCCGTCGGGGGCGCGATAGGCCAGGTCGTCGATGGTGCGGGCGCGCGCGGGTGCCCGAAGTTTGAGGTAAACGGTCTGGCCGCTCAGGAGGTGGCCCGAGCCGGCCATCACGTTCAACGTGGTGATGCCCCCGGCGGCGGCGCGGCGGAAGCCGCTATCGCGGACATTGATGGAATCGGCGACGCGCACGTCGGGCTGGATCGGGGCGCTGGAGTCGGCACCGCCCACACCCCCGATGTGGCTGTGGGTGTCCACCAGACCGGGCATGATGGTCTTGCCCGCGGCGTCGATGACCGTGGCGCCGGGCGGGATGGCGGGGCCGTCGGGGGAGTCGGGGCCGAGGGCTGCGATCGTGGAGCCGCGGACGATAAGGCGGCCCGTGGTGATGGCGGGGCCGGAGATGGGGATGATGGTGGCGCCCGTGAAGACCGTGACGCGGTCGTCGGCGGGGAGCGGGGTCGAGGCCGCCGCGATGGTGCCGATCAGAAGGGTGAGGACGGAGAGGCACGCCAGACGTGAGGGGGTGGAGTTCACGCTCGGAGCATACTCGGGGGCAACGGAGCAGGACCCACACAGGAACCTATCGTGGAGGGGGAGCAACGCCGAAGTTCTCGGGTGTTGTCCGGAAGGAGGTTGTCGCAGCGAAGGCGAGGGCTGACGGGCGGGGCGGGCGTGCGCATCTGGGGGGATGGGAATTCATGGCTGAGGAACGACCGCAGTCTGGGCGGAACGAGTTGGTCGAGGCCGCGATGGCGGGCGACCACGGGGCGCTGCGCGCGCTATGGGCACAGCATCGGCGGTGGGTGGCGGCGGTGATCCTTGCGCACAAGCCGTCGTCGGCGGAAGTGGACGACCTGCTGCAGGACGTGGCCATCACGCTGCTGGCGAAGATCAAGACGCTCGACGAGCCCGGGGCGTTCGTCCCCTGGCTGCGGATGGTGGCGCTCAACACCGCGAGATTGGCAGGCCGGCGGCACGCCGCGGCGCCGCGGACACGGTCCCTGGACACGACGGGAGGGGGGAGCGAGGCGGGAGCCCGGGGTGGGGGAGCGTGGGAACCTGAGACGAACGGACGGGTGCCGGGCCTCCGGCAGGGCGGGCGGGATAACCCCGGGACGCGGGCGACGACCGGGGAGGAGAGCGGGCGGCTGATGCGTCTGGCGGCGGAGTTACCCGAGGAATACCGGGAGCCGTTGCTCCTGCGGTGCGTACAGGAACTGTCGTATCGCCAGATCTCGGCGATCATGGACCTGCCTGAGACGACGATCGAAACGCGGATCGCACGGGCGCGGCGGATGCTGCGGGAGCGTGCGGGCGTGCTGGGGGAGGCGGTCGGATCAGCGGCAGCGGCGAAGCCAACGGCCTCGGCGGCAACGGCCGGGGCCCCCTCACAGATGCCTTTTCTTCCTTCGCACCCTCACCCGGACGGTGGAGTTCGGGTGAGGGTTCTTTTGGATCCAGACCGGCCGAGGTCGTAGGACCGGCCGGAGATTGTGACGGTGCGCCCCCCGCGGGCGCATCCATGAAGGTGAGCGAACCATGAGCGACGTGAACAGCCAATCCAACCAGACCAACGAGACCCGCGGGGCCTCGGGGGGCGCGCCCGAGTGCGTGGTGGACCGGGACGTGCTGGTGACGCGGCTCTTGGACGCGCGGGCGGGCGAGGCTGACTGGGTGGCGCTGCGGAGCCTCTCTCGCGCCGACGAGACGATCTGGGACGAGATCGTTGCGGAGCACCGCGGGACGGCGGCGCTGGCCGGAGAGGTGCGCGGGGCGATCGCCAGCGCGGACGCTTCGGAGATGCCGACGCTGAGGCTGACGGGAATGCCCGGGGCGAGCAGGCCTGGCCGGGGAAGTCTGGTGGGGTGGGCCGTGGCGGCGGTGCTGGCGCTGGGGCTCGTGGGGCAGCAGACGGGGCTGATCCGCACGGGGATGGAGCATCGGCCCGGGGCGGAGGGGAACCTGGTACAGGTGCCGGTGTCGCCGCAATCCGCGTGGGCGAACTATCTGAGCGCGGGGCGGGACGCGGGCGTGGTGGTGGGTGAGTTGCCGGAGCGGATGGTGGTGGACGTGCGGCCCTCGCCCACGGGCGAGGGGTACGAGGCGTTCTACGTGCGGCAGGTTCTGGAGCGGGCGTGGGTGAGCGATCTGTACAAGATCGGGGTGAACGAGAGCGGCAAGAAGGTCCTGATTCCGACCTCGGCGCCGGTCGAGGGCGGTTCGAGTTTCTGAGTTGGTGGACGGGCGCGGGCGCAGGCTGCCGGCGATGGCGGCGTGCTCTGCCGCGCCACCAGTGAAAGGGTACAACCATGCTTCGGACTGCTTCAACGATGATTCGGCTCGCGTGTGTTCCCGCGGTGTTGGCATTGGGCTCGGCGGCGATGGCGTGCCCGCCGGAGGAGTCGGCGGCGGCCGAGGCGGCGGCGCAGGCGCGCCGGGCGGCCCACGCGGAGGCGTATGCCCACCTGGTGGCGCAGCACTCGATGCGCGACGAACCGACAGAGTCGGTCTCGATGAGCCAGGTCACGGCGGACGGACAGAAGGTGATCGTGGTGATCGAGGACGGACAGGTGAAGAGCGCGACACTGAACGGGAAGGGCGTGCCTCCGAATCGCGTGACGATGACCGACCAGGACGTGATCGTGCTCGGGGCAGACGGGAAGGAGATCGCGCGGCTGAAGGGGATGCTGTCCCGCGGGGCGAAGAGGTCGGGGCAGGTGTTCGGCGGGCAGGGGTTGCAATCGAGCCGGGCCCCGCAGGCGATGCCGGGCGGGAAGGCCATGACCTGGACGATGACCGAGCCGGCGACGCCGCCGAAGGTGATGATGGGCGTGATTCTCGATGGCGTGAGCGGCCCGCTCGCGGAGCACTTCGGCCTGACCGAAGAGGACGCGACGCTGCTGACGGCGGTTGACACGGACCTGCCCGCGGGGAAGGCGGGGCTGAAGGCGTACGACATCATCGTCGCGATCGACGGGAAGTCGCCCTGCCCGGTGGGGACGTTCCGCGAGGTCATGTCCGGAAAGAACCCCGGGGACACCGTGACGCTGTCGGTGATCTCCAAGGGCGTGAAGCGCGACGTGACTGTGACGCTTGAGAAGTACGACGGCGCGCGGCTGAAGGCGAAGTTGCCGATGCCGGCGATGGCGCCCGAGGCGCCGGAACCGCCCGAGCCGCCCGAAGCGCCCGGCGCGGCCGATGGGTCAGTGAAGCAGTTACTGCGCGAGCGGCTCCGCGGGATGGAGGGGCTCCAGGGCCTCCGCGGACAGTTGTTCGAGGGACCCGAGGGAAACAACCTGCTGGTTCTTCCCGAGCAGCAGCGGGAGTTGGACAAGAAACTCGGCAAGATGGCGGAGCGGTTGGAGAAGTTGGAGGAGATGCTGCGGCGGCTGATCGAGGAAAAGACGAAGCAGCCGTGAAGCACGTGTGAAGACGGCCCGCGCGACGCGGATTTTGTGACAGGTGGAACCGAGCGGCGCATCTTCCGAATAGGGAATGGGCGTCTCAAGAACGCCCACCCCAACAACCAAGCCTCAGCACCGCGCCCTTTTTCCCAGAGGGCGCCACCGCCCCGCCGACAGGTGGGGCGGTGATGTTTTTGGGCTGGCTCGGAGTGCGTGGCCGCGTGTGGGAGGCTTCAATCCTGCATGCCGGAGTTGCCCGAGGTCGAGCGCGTCGCGCGAACGCTGGCCCCGATAATTGTGGGCCGGCGCGTCGCCACGGTGAGCCTGCGCCGGCGCGACGTGGTGGATGGTGAGGCGACCGGGCGCGCGCTGCTCGAAGGTGCCTGGATCACGCGCGTGGCCCGCCACGGCAAGCAACTGGCGATCATCGCGGGCGACGGGCGGGCGCTGGTCGTGCAGTTGGGCATGACAGGGCAGTTGATCGCGCGGCGTGTGGAGGCCGGCGGTGCCGATGGGCCGGGGCCCGGCGACGATCGGCACGTCCACGCAATATGGGACCTTGAGGGTGAAGACGTCGAAGGCCCGGCGGGCGTCGGGCATCGATGGGCTGGCGGGGGGGCGGTGGCGGGGAGACGCGTGCGGATGACGTTCCGCGACCCGAGGCGCTTCGGGGGGCTGACGCCGATGCCCAGCGCGGCCGCGCTCGAGGCCCGCTGGGCAGCGCTGGGGCCCGACGCGCTGGAGGTGACCGGCGCGGCGCTGTGGAGCGGGCTGGCAAGGACGCGGCGGGCGGTGAAGGCCGCGCTGCTGGATCAGCGCGTGCTTGCGGGGGTCGGGAACATCTACGCCGACGAGGCGCTGCACGCGGCGGGGATCCGCCCATCGCGAGTGTCGTACCGGCTCGGGGCGGAGCGGGCCAACGCCCTGGCGACGAGCGTACGGGCGGTGCTGTGCGCAGCGGTGGAGGCCGGGGGCTCGACGCTTCGCGACTTTGTGGACGCCTCGGGCGCACCCGGGTCATATCGCGATCGCCACCAGGTGTACGGTCGCGGAGGCGAGACGTGCCGAAGGTGCGGCGCGCGGCTCCGGAGCGGGGTGACCGCCCAGCGCACCACGGTGTGGTGCCCGGCGTGCCAGCGATGACGCGCGGCGCGCCCGCGTCGCTCAGCACGCGGAGAAGTACGCGGCGATGAAGTCGGAGAGATCGTCTGGGTCGGTGACGCCGTCGGCGTTCACGTCGGTGCCCGAGCCGGCGGGCACGGCGAAGTAGGCGGCGATGAAGTCGGAGAGATCGTCCGGGTTGGGGTCGCCGTCGCGGTTGAAGTCCCCGGGGCAGGGCGGGCACGGGACCAGCGTGGAGCCGCCGGGCTCCAGCGCGGCCGCGGTGAGGACGAGCGGGTGAGTCGGCGCGCCCGAAGTGGCGACGCCGGCGACGGCGGGGGGCCAGAAGACCTGCTGCCCCGAGACGGTGCGCGCGGAGAAGTAGATGGCAACCTCGGCTGAGCAGGGCAGAGCGGGAAGCGTGGCCGAGAATGCGTTGAGGCCTGCGCCGGGCGTCAGGGGGATCTCATCAAAGGGGGCGGTGCGACCGACGCGGACGTGGAGACGAGGAGAGGCGGTGTCGAGTGCGTGACCGGGCATGGGCCAGATGGTCATGGGGATCGGCGTGGACTCGCCCGCGGGGATGAGATCAACGGGCGCGGTGGGGATGGAGAAGCGGATCGGGAAGGCGATGGCCCAGGCGAGGTCCATGACGGCGTCGAAGGTCTCCTCGCCGGTGGGGATGATCTGCGCGGCGGGGAGGAGGAAGCCGGTCTGCCCTGTGTCGCGGAGTTCGAAGCCCCAGGAGAGGATGCCTCGGTCGCCGAAGAACCAGTCGGTGGATCCACCGGAGACGGGATAGATGGTGGAGAAGGTGGGGCCGCCGACGAAGGTGGTGCCGTGGGCGCGGGCGAAGGCGCGGACGAGGAGCGCGTTGAGGTCGTCGAAGAGGGGCGCATTGGGGGGGAGGTCGGCGGTGTAGCCGTTGGGCGAGAGGACAAGTTGGGAGTAGGAGTGCACGTCGAAGTGCGCGCGGATGAAGGGACGGGCGAGGGTGAAGTCTCGGAGGATCTGGGTCTCGACCTCGCTGAAGGCGGAGGGCCCGCGGTAGGTCTCGCTGCCCTGGCTGCCGCTGGAGCCGTTGCTGAGCCCCCAGGCGAAGCCCCAGTTGCGGTTGGGGTCGGTGCCGACGGAGCCGTTGGGGTTTGGGCGGCGGTTCTTCCGCCAGAGGCGGTTGTTGGTCCAGGTGTAGACGTAGCCGTCGGGGTTGGAGACAGGGACGATGATGAACTGAAGGGAGGCGAGCGTGGCTGCGACGGCGGGGTCAGAGTCGGCGGCGCGGAGGAGCCGGTCGGCGAGGTACATTGTGGTGGCGCCGGTGATCCACTCGCGGGCGTGCTGGAGCCCGTGGAGGAAAATGGCGGGTGCGTCGGCGGGGGTGCCGGGCGCGGCGATGCGGAGGCCGAAGACCTCTCGACCCTGAAAGGACTGCCCGAGGCTGATGCGCGTGGCGCGCGCGGGAAACTCCGCGGCGAGTTGAGAGGCGTAGGCACTGATGTCGGCGTAGTTTTTGTAGTCGTTGAACCACGGGCCGCCCGGGCCCGGGGCGCCGCCGCCGCCCCCGCCCTCCAGTCGCGGCGCGCGGAGGCGGGCGTTCTCAGCGTCGATCAGGGCCTGCACATCGGGGATGAGGAGGTCGAAGGGGATGCCGGTGGCCTGGAGGTCGGGCAGGCGGCCGGCGGGGATGCGGAAGTCGAAGAGGCCCAGGCCCGGGGTGCCGCAGGTCCAGGGGTCGGGGCTGATGGCGACGAGGGCGGTGAGGTCATCGGCGGAGCGGATGCGTGCGCGAACGACCGAGTCGCCGTCGAATCGCGCGACGTCGGGATCGCCCTCGCGGGCGTTGGGCTGAGCCAGCGCGGGCGGCGTGAGCGCGAGGGCGAGGACAAGGGCCGGGCCCGAAAGGCGGAAAGAGCGGGTCTGCATGGTGGTCCTCAGCGGCCGAAGTACGCGGCGATAAAGTCGGCGAGATCGTCGGGGTCGATGGACCCGTCACCATTGAAGTCGGCACGGGGATCGAAGGCGAAGAACAGAGAGACGAAATCGGCGAGGTCGTCGGGATCGACGGAGCCGTCGGCGTTGATGTCGAGGATGTCCGGCGCGGCGCGTGCCAGCCACGCGCCGGAGAGGACCTGCTCGGCAATGCCGGGACCGGCGATGGTGGCGCGGAGGCCGGCGGAGAGGCGTCGCTCGAAGAACTCAACGCGGAGCGGGTGCGCGCCGGCCCGCAAGGCGACGACGCCCTCCGCCCGGATCATGCCGTGGAGCCCGTCGTTGCGCACAACCTCCTGGTCGTGGAGCAGGAGACGGGAGCCGTCGTCGGACTCGAGGGCGAGGCGGTAGAGGCCGTCGGCGGGGACGACCAGGGCGCCGTCGGCGAGCACCGCGAGGTTGTCGGAGCGGAAGGTGTCGGCGAAGTCGTCATCGGAAGAAGGAAAGTCGATGCCAGTCCAGACGGACTCGGCAAAGGAGGCGAGTAGCGCGAAGTCCGGGAGGATCAGCGAAGGCGCGCTGGAGAGGTCGAAGTACCTGGCGCGGAGCCCCGCGAGGGCAGAGGTCATCGACGAGGCGTCGCTGAGCGTGGCGGTCTCGACTCGGACGGAGACGAGCGCGGTCGCTGAGTGGATGCCATTGGTGATGGTGCAGAGGAACGAGTCCAGCCCCACGCCCCCGGGATGGAAGAGAAGTTCGTCGCGACCACCGAGACCGGACCCGACGGAGCGGGTGATGAGGCCGCCCAGGGCGCTGGTGAGGTCGAAGGACTCGATCGAGATGGGAAGGCCTTGGGGGTCGAAGTCGTTGCCGAGGGGATCGATGAGAATCGGCTCGCCCGCGGCGGTGACGGCGTCGTCGGGAGAGGGGATCGGAGAGTCGAGGCCGCGGGTGAGGATCGAGAGGGCGCGATGGGTGTTGATGCGTCCCCGGCCGTACAGGGCGTCGTCGCCCGAGTCGCCCAGGTCGACGCAGGCGTCGAGGAGCGTGGCTTCCGCTTGGGCGGGCGTCAGGGCGGGGTTGGCGGAGTAGAGCAGGGCGAGGGCGGCGGCGGTGATGGGCGCGGAGAACGAGGTGCCGTCGATCGGGGCGTAGCCGTTGCTGAGCGTGGTGGTGAGGATGTCCGAGCCCGGCGCGACGCAATCGATGGCGGTGCCGAACGCGGAGAAGGCGAGGGCGAGATCGTCGGGCCCGGTGGCACCGACGATGGTGACGTCGGGCCAGTCGAAAGCGGAGAGGTTCTGCGCGGAGTTGCCTGCGGCCCAGACGAGGTTTGCGCCAAGCCCCGCCGAACGAACATACGCACCCGTGGTCTGAACGGTCGGGCTCTGAACGCCGGTGTAGGAGACGGAGACGACACGCGCGCCATGATCAGCGGCCCAGCGCGCGCCGGCGGTGATGGTGCTGAGCGCCGCGGCACCATTGGAGAGGTTCGAGGCCCGCACGGGCATCAGACTGATGGACCAGGCGACGCCGGAGACGCCGAGGGCGTTGTTGCCGGTCGCGCCGGCGGCTCCGGCGACCATGGTGCCGTGGCCCACGATGTCAGAGATGTCGCCGCCGTCGATCTGCGCGAGGGCGGAGGCGGCGTTGTAGCCCGGCACGAGGCGCGGTGCCAGGTCCGGGTGGGTCGGGCTGACGCCCGTGTCCACCATCGCGAGGATGACAGACGGCGACCCGGTGGTGATGTCCCACGCGAGAGCGGATTGCAGGAGGCGGTGGTGGTACTGCTCGCGAAAACGCGGGTCCGAAGGCTGCGAAGCCGGGAAGACCAGCCAGTCGGGGTCGGCGTATTCAAAGAGGCCGGTGGCCCGGAGCGTGGCGGCAAAGACGGCGTCGTCCTGCCCGGCGGGCACGGCAAGCAGGAACTCGTCGGTCTCAGTCACGTGGGCGACCAAGCCGATCGCGGCGCGAGCGCGGGCGTCGGCGTCCTGCCGTTGGGCGTCGTCAGCGCTGAGGCCACGTGCCAGGAGCGCGGCGAGCGGCCAGGGCCGAACGATCACGCGGCCCGTGAACTCGCGGACCCCGGGGATCGGGCGCAGACCAGAGGCGTTGCCCGCGGGAGCGGTCACAACCTCGTCGGCCCGGGCGGGCGAAGACGGCACGACGACGGCGACCCCGGAGATTACGGCAGCGGCAAACGCGCGCGCCATGGCGCCGCGACGGGCATCAACCCGCGCGGGAACGGTTGTCCCAGGAGTGGTCTCAAGCGTGTCCGCTGGCAGTCCCTCCGAAGTCTTGAGCACATGCAGTGTGGACCGTACCCATGCCGGCTGCAACCTGCCCACACTTCCGATTCGGTCTTTGGACGTCATGGGTTCTCCCTAACTCCTGACAAAGCAGCAAAAACCGCCCGGATAGGCGGGCTTTGAGGGTGAATCGGGAAGGGAACCTAGTGTCAGCCGTCAGCGCGCAGCGCGCGGCGGAGATTGCATGGCGAATCGACTGGCGACATCGAGCAGTCCTTATTTGCTCCAGCACGCGGAGAACCCGGTGGACTGGTGGCCTTGGGGGATGGAGGCCATATCGGAGGCGCGCCGGCGCGGGGTGCCGATCTTCCTTTCGGCGGGCTACTCGACGTGCTACTGGTGCCACGTGATGGAGCGGGAAAGTTTTGAGGACGGGCCGACGGCCCGGGTGATGAACGAGCGGTTCGTCTGCGTGAAGGTCGACCGCGAGGAGCACCCCGAGGTCGACCAGGTCTACATGACCGCGCTGCACGTGCTGACGGGGCACGGCGGGTGGCCCATGAACATGTTCGTGGAGCCCGAGGGGTTGAAGCCGTTCTGGGGAGGGACGTACTTCCCGAAGTCTCCCCGACACAACCTGCCGAGTTTCGTGCAGGTGCTCGAGGGGATGGCCGGGGCGTGGGCGACACGCCGCGAGGAGGTGCTGAAGCAGGCGGGGGCGGTCGCCGAGTCGGTGGCGGAGCACCTGAGCGCCGGCGCGGCACCGGTGCCGGTGGGCCGGCCCCACGCGGCGATGGCGATCCGGACGCTGCTGACGATCGCCGACCCGGTGCATGGTGGCTTCGGCGGCGCACCGAAGTTCCCGCAGGCCGTGTACCTGGAGATGCTGCTGGACGCGCGGGAGCGCGTGGGCGCGTCGGCCGACAGCGGCGCGGCGGGCCGAGCGGCCATCGACGCGGTGCTGCGGCGCGCACTGGACGGGATGTCTCTGGGCGGGGTCCACGACCATGTCGGGGGCGGGTTTCACCGCTACAGCGTGGATGCGTCGTGGACAGTCCCGCACTTTGAGAAGATGCTCTACGACCAGGCGCAGATGCTGTCGGTGTACGCGCGTGCGAGCGGGGCGTTCGGCGACGCGTGGTACGGTCGCGTGGCGCGGCGGATCGCCGCGTACGTGCTCCGCGAGATGACCGACCGGGAAGGGGCGTTCTTCACCGCGCAGGATGCGGAGGTGGACGGCCGCGAGGGGTTGAACTACCTGTGGAGCACCGCGGAGATGGCCGCAGCGCTCGGGGAGGATGAGGCTCGATTCGCGGCGGAGGTGTTCGCGGTGTCGCGCGGGCCGAACTTTCAGGATCCGCACCATCCCAGCAAACCGGGCGAGGTCGCGCGGAACGTGCTGCGGCTGGACGAGCGGCCCGAGGCGGCCGCCTCCCGGCTTGGCGTGGGCGTCGAGGCGCTGGTCCACCGGCTGGATCGCGTGAGCGAGGCGATGCTGGCGGCCCGGGCGAAGCGGAAGCAGCCCAGGCTGGACGACAAGGTGCTGACCTCTTGGAACGGGCTGATGATCGGCGCGCTGGCGCGCGCGGGGCAGGCGCTGGCGGAACCGTTCATGATCGCCGCGGCGGAACGTGCGGCCCGGGCGGTGCTGGCCCGGCACAGGCCTCGCGCGGGGGCGCTGCTCCACGCCTCCCGGCTTGGCACCGGCGGCGTCGCGGGCACGCTGGAGGATTACGCGATGCTTGCGGGGGGGCTGCTGGCGTCGGCGGAAGCCGCGCCAGACTCGGCTGAGGACTTGGCTGCGCGTGCGGACGAACTGCTCGATGAAGCGGCCGGGCTGTTCGGAGACGGGCGGAGCGGGTACATGGACACGCAGGCCGGGCGGCCCGATCTGTTCGTGCGGGCCCGGGCGACCTATGACGGGGCGATGCCCAGCGCGGCATCGGCGATGACCCACGCCCTGCTCGATCGCGCAGAGCGCACGGGTCTCGAACCACACCTGCGCGCGGCCGCGAGTGCCGTGGCGGCAACGAGCGCGGCGGTCGCGGAGTCACCCATCTCCGCGGTGAACTCAACACGTGCGGTGCTGCGGATGCTAGCGCTCGATGAGCCCATGCTGGTCCAAGCGCTCGGCCCGGTGCGCGAGGATGCGGGCGGGGCGGCAACCGCCGGCGGACCCGCGGTGACGATCTGGGCTTCTGAGGATGAGGTGGCGGTCGGGCCGGATGAACCGGCATCGCTGCTGGTGCGGCTGGAGATCGCGCCGGGATACCACCTGACTGCGCCGGGCGGAAGCCGGGCGGCGGGATCGACGCGAGCGGTCGAGGTGTCGGTCGCGGGCGGCTCCGGGGTCGTGGCGTACGCGGACTACCCGGTGGGGGAGCCGCTCGCGCCTGAGGAAGACTCAGCGTCGGGAGGGGCGGGCGAAGCGGAGTCGCACAGGGTGTACCGGGGCGTGGTAGAGATGGAGGTCGCCCTGGAGCGCGTTGGGGCGTGGTCGGGCGAGCCCAGGCTGGTCGTGACCTACCAGCCGTGCACGGATCGGTCGTGCGGCGAGCCGGTCTCGCACGTGCTGGACGTGCGCGTAGGCCGACGAGACCACGCGTGACGCCGGGACGTGGCGGGCGCACGGACTGTCAGGCCGAGGTGTGAAGAGCAGGCGGGTTACTTCTTGCCTGTTGGCGCCGGTGCCGGGGCCGGGGCCGGAGCGGCGGCACCGTCGGAACCCTTGGCCGGCACGCGGATGTTGGTCCCGCAGTTGCGGCAGCGCACGGTCTTCCCGCGTGCGGAGGGTGGCACGGCGAGGACTCGCCGGCAGGTCAGGCTCGGGCACATGATCCGGACCGTTTCTTCGGTCATACGGGACTCCCGGGGGAGTATCGGCGGGGCGAGGGGGGGGCTTGACGGGAGGCCCCGAAAGGGCCGAGCGTGCGTGGTTCTCGGGCGTTGGGGACCTAGGATCGCCTGTTCCCCGCGGAGATTGCTCGCATGACCAGCGCCGGTCCAACTCTTGTTGCCGCGTCCGACGCGGGCGTTGCACCGGTCTCGACCCGGCGGGGCACGGTCGTGGTTGGGCTCCAGTGGGGCGACGAGGGCAAGGGGAAGATCGTCCACATGCTGGCGGACCGGCATGACGCGGTGGTGCGGTACAACGGCGGCGCGAACGCGGGGCACTCGGTGGTGGTGGGCGGGGAGCGCTTCGCGCTGCACCTGATCCCCTCCGGGCTGCTGCACCGGGGCAAGGCGTCGGTCATCGGCAACGGCGTGGTGATCGACCCCGACCAGTTGCTCAAGGAGATCGGGGCGCTGGAGGCGCGGGGCGTTTCGTGCGCGAACCTCATGGTGTCAGACCGGGCGCACGTGGTGATGCCCTGGCACAAGGCCGAGGACGAGGCCCGGGAGCGCTGGCTGTCGGAGGGCGCGCTCCGCCCGATCGGGACCACCAAGCGGGGCATCGGCCCGTGCTACGCCGACAAGGTGCAGCGCGGCACCGCGGTGCGGATGGGGGACTTGCTCTACGTGGACGCGCTGCGGGAGCGCCTGCGGGTGATCTGCCCGATGAAGACGGCGCTGCTGGGGGCGCTCAAGGGGGGCGTCGAGCCGCCGCGGTTCGAGGTGGACGACACGGTGGCGCTAGTGTCGATGTGGGCCTCGCGGCTCAAGGGGCTCATCAGGGACACTACAGCGGCGCTGCACGAGATGCTGGCGCTCGGGCAGTCCATCCTGTTCGAGGGCGCCAATGCCACGCTCCTGGATGTGGACCACGGGACGTACCCGTTCGTCACGTCGTCGAGTTGCTCGGCCGCGGGCGCGGCGACGGGGTCGGGCGTGCCGATGAGCGCCATCGGGGACGTGCTGGGCGTCATGAAGGCCTACTCAACACGGGTCGGCGGGGGCGCGATGCCCACGGAGTTGACCGACGAGTTGGGGGAGCGGATCCGGCAGCGCGGACGGGAGTTCGGCACGACCACGGGCCGACCCCGGCGCGTCGGTTGGCTGGACCTGGTGGCCGTTCGGTACTCCGCGCGGTTGAACGGCTGCACGGGGCTGTCGATCATGCTGCTGGACGTGCTGTCCGGGATCGACGAACTGCGTGTCTGCACGGCGTACGACACCCCCGCGGGCCGAACCGAGCAGTTCACTCCCGACGGTGCCTGGCTGGACCGGGTGCGGCCGGTCTACCAGTCAATCAAGGGATTCGCGGGGGAGTTGGGCTCTGCCCGGAAGTTGAGCGAACTGCCGGCGGGGGCCCGAGCGTACATCGACCTGGTGGAGCGGTTCGTGGGCGTGCCGGTGCGGATCGTGTCGGTGGGCCCGGACCGGGCACAGACCATCGAGTGCGAGGCGTAGGCCGCGCGCCGGTTCACCCCGAGGGCGGCGGGCGCAAGGAAACGCGATGTCCAGAGCAACGACGGCGAGCGGGCAGCGTGACGGGGCGTTGCCGGAGACTGGCCGCGAGACGCTGGCGTTGAGCGACGCCGGTCGAGCACGCCTGGCGGAGATGCGGGCGCGCAACCCGAAGGCTCGTCCCAACGAGATCCTGCCCGACGTGTGCCCGACCAGGATCCCCCGGCACGTGGCGATCATCATGGACGGCAACGGCCGCTGGGCGGCGGGCCGGGGCCTGCCCCGGATGCTCGGCCACCGAGCGGGGGCAAAGGCGGTGCGGGAAGTGGTGGAGGAGGCCGGGTTCCTGGGGATCGAGGTCGTGACGCTGTATTCGTTCTCGCTCGAGAACTGGAAGCGCCCGCGCGAGGAAGTGGAGGCGCTCATGGCGCTGTACCTGGAGTACATGCAGGGGCAGCGCGAGGAGATGATGCGGGAGAACATCCGGTTCCGGCAGATCGGGCGGACGGAGGGCCTGCCCCCGGCCGTGGTGGCGATGCGCGACGCGGTGGTCGAGGAGACGAGCCGGAACACGGGCTGCACACTGTGCCTGGCGGTGAACTACGGAAGCCGGGCGGAGATCACCGACGCCGTGCGGGCGCTCGCGGGGCGGGTAGCCCGGGGGGAGATTTCACCGGGCGAGATCGACGAGGCGATGATCGACGCGAGCCTCGGGACGGCGGGGCTGCCGGACCCGGACCTGCTTGTGCGAACGGCCGGGGAGTTGCGGGTGAGCAACTTCCTGCTGTGGCAGATCTCCTACGCGGAGTTGTTCGTCACGCCGACGCTCTGGCCCGAGTTCGGGGCCGGGCACCTGCACGAGGCCGTGCGGTCGTACGCGCAGCGGTCGCGGCGGTTTGGGGGTCTGGAGAACCAGAGCGGCGGGTCGGGTCGGTAACCCACCCGATTCCACACGATCCTCGCATCTCGTACCCCTCCACACGCCTGTGGCTACGGGGCACGGGCTGACAGCCCGCCGCGCGGTCTTGGGTGCGCCGCGAGAGCGCACGCCACAACTCTGCGGTTCCGCACGGGCCGCGAGGCCCCGTGCCGTCCATTGGGCGTCTCCTTCGAAGGCGGTATCTCTCTGCGTGCGAGCCGGCAACCGGCCTGGGAGGCCGTGATGCCCCCGCACGAAGGAGATGCCCATGGCACGGAAGGGACGAACACAGAGCGGCGGCGGCGATGACTGGGACGGCGGGCAGTTCGACGACTTCGACCCGAGCCCGGGACAGGGCGGCCCGGGCGACGAGGGCCCAGGCGGCGACGAGGGCGAGGGCTTGTCCGGCGACGACGAGCAGTTCGAAGCGGCCTGCCAAGTGTGTGAGCAGTTGCAGCAGCGCCTGCTGCGCGATGCCGGACCGGCCGCGGCGGCAATCGAGGGTGACTTCGACGAGCCGACCTATGGCCTGGAGAACATCGTCGGCGTCGGCGTTGGCGAAACCGCAACCGGCGAGCCGTGCGTGCAGGTGTACGTGTCGCACAAGCCAGAGAGCCGGGACCAGGTGCAGGCCGAGGCGGCAGTGAGCGAGGACATCGACGGCGTACGTGTGGAGCACGTCGAAGTCGGCGAGTTCTTCGCGCAGGTGAACCCGAAAGCGAGGTACCGGCCAGCCCCGGGCGGCGTGTCCATCAGTCCGGCGGACAAGCGGTACTCGGGTACGCTCGGCGGGCTGGTGTGCCGCGGGCGAGAGTTGTACGCCCTCAGCAACCACCACGTGCTGGTGGGCAACTGCGATGGCGCCGGTCGCAAGGGCAAGGCGATCGTGCAGCCCTCGATCCCCGACGGGGGCAGGCCGGCGGACGTGATCGCGACGCTCTCGGAGTGGGTACCGATCAACTTCCGAGGCGGCGCCAACAAGGTGGATGCGGCCGTCGCGCGCACGAGCGCGAGACTGTGCCGGCCTGAGATCCTGGGGATCGGCCGCCCCAGCAGGACGGCGGTGGCGCCGCGGATCGGACTGAACGTGCGGAAGTGCGGCCGGACCACGGCGGTCACCGTCGGGCGCGTGACCGCGGTGAACGTGAGCGTCCGGGTGAACTACGGCGCGTGCGGGGTGGCGCTGATGACCGGGCAGTTCATGGTCCGCTCGACCGTCGCCGGGCGGTCCTTCAGCCAGCCGGGCGACTCCGGCTCGCTTGTGCTGGCGCAGCCCGGGAACCACCCGGTGGGGCTGCTCTTCGCGGGGAACGGCACGGACACGATCTGCAATCCGATCTCGGAGGTTCTGCGCGCGCTCCGGGTGACCCTCGCGTAGCGATCGCACCGCGCCGAGCCTCGTGGCCGTCGGGACGCCCTGCCGGGCCCTCGACGGTTTGCAGTACGATTCGCGGGTCCACACTGGGAGGGCGCTGCCGATGAGTCAGCCGATGACCGAAGCCCGAGCGAGCGACATCGCCGTCCGCCACGCCGCGCGGCTCATGCGGATCCGCGGCGTGGAGTCCGTGGGCGTGTCACGCCACGCGGGGCGGCTCTGCCTGCTCGTCCAGGTGTCGGACCCGGAGCCCGAGATCCGGGCGCGCATCCCAGGCGAGGTCGAGGGCCTGCCCGTGCGTGTGGAAGTCGGCGGGGCGTTCGACGCGCAGTGACGGCAGGCACGCCCCGCCCCCCACTCACTCGGGCGACCGTTCGAGCAGCCAGCATCGGTGAATGCGTCGGTTGCGGTACTCGGGCGGCACCGTGCGAGCCGAGATCTCGCGCGATCGCCACCCCGCGGCGGCGACGGCCGCCTCGTCAAACTTGAAGCGGCGGAAGTTGTTGGAGAAGTACGCCGCGCCCGCGGGCGACATGAGCGGCGCCAGCACACCCAGCACCTCTACATGCCCGCGACCGACCTCCCAATCCTCCTGCGTCGAGGTGCTGTTGGAGAACGTCGGCGGATCGATGATGGCTAGGTCGAACACGCCGCCCGGAGCGGGGGCGAGCGACCGGAGGAAGGTGGGCACGTCGCTCCGCACGAACCGATGCTGCGCTGTTGCGAGGCCGTTGAGGGTCATGTTGCGCTCGGCCCACGCGAGGTAGGTGTTGGACAGATCCACGCTCGTGGACGACGCGGCGCCGCCGGCCGCGGCGTAGACCGTGAACGCGCCCGTGTAGCAGAACAGGTTGAGCACGCGGGCCCCAGCGGCCCGCTCGCGCACCATGCCGCGCGTCAGGCGATGGTCAAGAAACAGCCCGGTGTCCACGTAGTCGAGCAGGTTCACCTCGAATCGCAGGCCCGCCTCGTGGACGACGATCGCCTGGCCCGATTCACCCTGCTTTTCGTGCTGAGTGAGGCCGCGCTGGCGGTGCTTGGCCTTGAGGACGACACGCTCCTCGGGCACGCCTCCGGCGCGCGCGATGCCGGCCCGGAGAAGGTCGAGCCAGTCGGCGTGCTGAGCGGCGGTGCGCTCGTGCGGCCGCTCGTACTCGACGGCGTGAAACCAGTCCTCGTACCGGTCGATGATGAGCGGCACGTCGGGCACGTCGCGCTCGTAGACGCGGTAGCAGGTGATGCCTCGCGCGGGGTACCGGCGCAGGTGCCGGAGGTTCTTCGCCAGGCATCGCTCGAAGTCCGCGGCGTCCCCCGCGTCGCGCTCCGTCAGCCCGCCGAACGTGGGCATGGGTTCCCAACGGTGCGCCGGCGGGGATTGCGGAGGCGCAGCCAGGTCCACCTCCGTGCCCGGATCGGGGCTGATGTCGGCCGGTTCATCCGGCGCGGGCACCTCGGGCTCGTTGGGTTCCGCCGGGGAACTCAGAGAAGATCCGGGCGCTTCTGGGGCATCGGGGGTGCGCGGCGTCGGCCGGACGCCGGGCAGGAACGAGAAATACGCGCACTCGATGGTCGAGTTGTAGAGTTTTCGCCGCCTGGCGGCCGGCTGCCCGAAGAGCGTTTCGAGGTCGAGCCGACCGGTGAGGATGTGAAAGGCCCACGTCGGCAGACGGCGGAAGACTCGGGGAAGTTCCCGGTACAGGCGCTCGATCTCCCGCGGATCCCCCAGACGCTCGCCGTAGGGCGGGTTCGTCACCACGCACCCGTTGTCGAGGGTGGTGGTCAGTTCCCGCGCATCGCGGCGGAGGAACTGGATGTCATGCTCGACGCCGGCAACGCGCGCGTTGGCGCGGGCCAGCGAGAGCGCGTGCTCGTCGATATCCGAAGCGTGGATCCGCGGATCGAGGTGATCCGCAACGATGGCCCCGCGCGCTTCCTCGCGGGCGTCCGCCCACACCACTGGGTCGATGAGCCGCTTCGTCGCCGGGCCCGAAGCGCCGCTGCGGGGAGACCACCAGTGCTCCGCCTCAAACTCTCGCCCGAGGCCGGGCGCGATCGACCGCGCCCAGAGCGCCGCCTCGATGGCGATGGTCCCCGAACCGCAGAACGGATCGACCAGCGGCTGCCCGGGCCGCCAGCCCGAGAGCAGGACCAACCCCGCCGCCATCGTCTCGCGCAGCGCGGCGTCGCTCGCCCCGGTGCGGAGCGCGCGGGCGCCGGGAGTGGTCGTCGTCCGGCCAGCCCGACGATACCCGCGCTTGTGGAGACCGACGCCGGTTGTGTCGATGGTGAGCGATGCACGGTCGCGAAGGATGGACACCTCGACGCCCACTCGCGGCCCCGACTCGGGCAGCCGTCCCGAGGGAGACAGCCCGTGCTCCGCGCGGAGCCGCTCGACGATCGCTCGCTTCGTGGCCCGCTGCGCCGCGGGCTCGCTGGTGATGGTCGAGCGAACGCACCGCCCTGATACGTGGATGAACGCATCCGGGTGAAGCCACTCTTCCCACGCGATGGCCCGAACCCCCTGGTACAGGGCCTCGAAGCCTTCGTCACCACCGCCCACGGGAAACTCGGCCAGCCGGATGAGCACACGGTCGGCGGCCCGGAGCCACAGGTTCGCCGCGGCGATCGATTCGGGTGTGTCCGCTCGGGCCACGCGCCACGCCACGCGGCCCGTGGCCTCGGCCAGCGGCGTCGCGTCGAACCCCAGTTCGCCCAGTTCCCGCGCCACCACCGACTCCAGCCCGAAGGCGCACGTGGCCAGCAGTTCGATGGTGCTTCCGCGCGGCGGCTCGGGGCGAGCGGTCATGGCCCATCGTTGGCCCGCGCCGAGGACAACGGGACGGCAAACTGGCGGCTTGATACCCGCGCGCCGCGTCGATCCACCGCGAGCGCGAGCACGCAGTCCCCCTCCTCCCAACTGCGGACCCACCACCGTTCGACCGGCGTCTCCACCGGACGCCAGCCGTCCGGGTCCGGTGCAGCATCCACGGCCATCGTGCGCGGGTGCAGCGCCAGCCCCAGTCCGAGGCCCTTCAGCACCGCCTCCTTTCGGCACCACAGATGGAAGAACCTCGTCGGATCGTGGCCCTCTTGAACCCACGCCCGCTCCGAAGCGGTCAGACTCTCTTCCAGCAGCCCGAGCGACACCCCTGCAGGATCGATCCGCTCCACGTCAACGCCCACCCGGCAGCCCTGCGCGATCGCGACCACCACCATCTCGGCGGTGCTCGCGGCACTCACGTCGTCCGGTGAGCCCCCTCCCCCCCCGTCGAGCACGGGCCGGCCTGCCGGGGTGTGCGAGAGCCGTCGAGGCCCACCGGTGCCCAACTCATGGGCGAGCGTCTCCCGCAGGTACGCCCGACGCACACCGAGCGTCGGTCGGCTCGGCCCGCTCCCGACGCGCCCCCAATACACGGTAACCATCGACGGCGCTGGGCGGTTCGTGTCGTTCATGGTCTGGACGCGAGCATCGGTCCGAGGCGCTCGGCGACCTTCGCGGCAACAAGTGGGGCGCCGGAGCGAAGAAAATCAAGGTGCCGAACCGGCAGCACGACCGAGTCACGCGGTCCGGTGAGGACCGCGTCGAAGCCGTTGAACGGGCCGATCGGGCGCGCACGCAGCCGAAGCGACGGCTGGAACGACTGAACAACCGTGACCGGCCCCGCGTAGGGCGCCAGGCGATGCCGAAGGAACGGCTCTCGCACGCTCTCGGAGTCCTTGATCACGCGAACCATCTCGGCGGACCCACCATCGCCCGTCTCGGCCGCCTCGGCGTTCGCGCCCGCCGCCACGGTCCGGCCCGCGTGCCGTGCGCCCCCGACGCGCCGCGCCCGACGCAGCAGTTTCAGCCCCGCCGCAACCGGCGACCGCCACGCGCGCACGGCCTTGTCCATCATCACTCGCGCCGGCGACGGCCACACGTCTTCGGCCGGGAAGGCGTCGAGCAGCCAAAGGTGCTCAACTTCGATCCCCCGCCGCTTCAACACCACTGCCGACTCGAGTCCAAGCACCCCGCCCATGGAGTACGCGACCATGAACACCCGCTGACCCTTCGCGCCGCGCTCTACCTGATCGGCCACGACTTCCGCGGCTCGGGTGACGCTCGCGCCCGATCGTTCACCCATGAGTTCAACAAAGTCGAGGCTCAGGCACCACAACGGCTTGGGGAGCGCACCGGCCAGTTCGCGCCACAGGAGATAGTACGAGATCGCATGCCCGCCCATGCCGGGGATCCCCACAAGACACGCACCCGAGGTGGGATCTCCCAGCGTGGCCGAGACAGACTCGATGTGCGATGCCCGAGCCAGCCGGCGGAGCGCACCAAACGTGGGCTCGGCGACGAAACGACCAAGATCAAGCACATGGCCAGATGCCCGGCGGATCTCCGCCTGCAGCCGCATCGCGCGGAGCGAAGTCCCGCCGGCCTCGAAGAAGTCGTCGTCGTCGCCCGCGGGCGGCGACCCGAGCACCGTCCGCCATGCGTCAGCGCAGAACTCGTCGAGGATGTCGTGCGGGGCTGTCTCCCCGGCCGGAGCCTGGACACCCGAGACAGCCACGGCGTTGCCCGTGGCAGGCCCCGCTTCAACGTGGGCCGCGGGCCCCTCCGCTCGCGCCGAAGCGGGCTCCCCCGCCAAGATCTCGCACGCCCGCCGCGCGATCCGAACCGCCCGTTCGCGCGGAGCCCCCGCCGCCGGTCCCTCCACCCGGCACACCATGTCATTCCCGTTCCGCTCGAACCCCACAAGCAAGCCGAACTTGCCCGTGCTGCTCGGGATGTCCACCACCGCGGCAGGCACGCCGCCGAGCGTGCGCGGCTTCCGCGTGTCGATCCGGTAGACCATCGCGAACTGCAACAACGCATCGCCCGCTGCTGGGCACACCGCGCGCGCGGCCTCCACCGCGGCAGCCAGCCCCATCGGTCCCGCGTCCTGCTCGGACTCCACGAGCATATGGAGTCTGCGCGCGACCTCATCCAGCGCGGTCTGCCCCTGAACGTCGCACTCCAGCACGCGGAGGTCGATCGCGCACGCCACGTCGTCCGCGAGGGCCGGCTCGCCGCGGTTGGCCATCGGCGAGAGCACCCGTGGTACCTCTACCCCCACCTCCTCCCGAATCGCGAGGGCATACGCCGCAAGGCACAGCGCGAACGGGCTCACACACCGCGCCGCCGCCCGCGCGTCCAACTCCGACGCTAGACCCGCCGGAAGGGCAAGCACCGTCTCGCGGCACGGCAGGCGAAGATCAAACGCCATGGGGTACCGACCCCCGGCAACAGCCTCACCCAGTGATCGCCCCCGCTCACTCGCCTCCCGCTCACGCAGCCGATGCTCCGCCCACGCAGCGTGCCGGCGCGCCTCACCCTCAGGCTGACGAGCCGGCGCCACGGACGCCTCCAACTCCCCGAGCACCCGGTTCACCGACCACTCGTCCAACACGGCGTGCTGGAACGCCAGCGCCACCAGCCATCGGCTCCCTTGCAGCCGGAACACGTGCGCCCGCGCCACCGGCCCACGCTCCAGATCGAACGGGCGGCGAATCGCCCGCAGCGCCGCCTCGGGCACATCCCCCTCGCCGGACCAATCCAACTCCGCCTCGCGGAACACCAGTTCCGCTTCACTCCGCTCCCGTCCGCCGCGCTGCATCGGCACGTCACCGACCATCTCGATCGTGACCCGCAGCGACTCGTGCCGGTTCACGCACGCCGCGAACGCCTTTGCGAACGCCGCCTCGTCGAACCCCGCTTCCGCCGTGTACGCCGACACCACGTGGTACCGGTCGCTCGACGGATCCAGCCGCCACTCGTAGTACAGGCTCGCCTGCATCGGCCCGCACGGCGCCAACTCCCCATCGCGCAGCGGCTCGCTCGGCAACGCCGCCGGCCGGTGCGCCGGGGCCCCCGGCAGCAACGCCGCGATCCGCTCCAGCGTCCGGGCCTTGAACACCGCCGACGGCGCGACCGACTTGCCCGTGCGCACGGCCAGTTCCGCTACGAGACGCATGACCGTCAGCGAGTGCCCGCCGCACAGGAACAGGTCCGCATCTCTCGCGGGCGGCAACCCCGGGAGCACCCCGCGCCAAGCGTCCGCGACCGCGCGCTCCTCCGCCGACAGTCCCCCCACCTCGTCGCGACAGTCGCTCGCAGATCGGCCTGCCGACAGCAAGGCGCGCCGATCAATCTTGCCGGTGAGCCCGCGAGGCACGCCGCGCACCGGCACGACGCGCGCGGGCAGCATGTGCGCCGGCAATCGGTCCGCCATGAACGCTCGCAACTCATGCGCGACCATCACCTCGTCTGGCAGCACGCCCGCTCCGTCTCGCACCGCGCAATAGGCCACGAGGTGGCGCGCCTCGGACGTCTCCCCCTCCGCCTCGACCGCCGCGCCCTCGACCAGCGGATGCTCCATGAGCCGGGCCTCGATCTCCTCCGGCTCGATCCGGTACCCCCGGATCTTCACCTGCCGATCAACCCTGCCCAGGAACACGACGGCTCCGTCGGCCCGCTTCGTCACGCGGTCGCCCGTGCGGTACCACACGCCCGGCTCCCCCGGCAATCGGACAAACTTCGCCTCCGTCAGCGCTCGATCGTTCAGATACCCGAGCCCGACACCAAGCCCCCCAAGGTACAGTTCGCCCGCCTCGCCGTCGGCCACGGGTTGCTGCTGCTCGTTCAGGATCAGCGCGCTCGTCCCTCGGATCGGCCTCCCGATGGGCACCCGCGCGCCCTCGCCGGCCACATCCGCCTCCGTGATCGTGTGGCACAGGGCGAACGTCGTCGATTCCGTCGGGCCGTAGCCGTGGATCAGCGCCACGCCCGGATGCTGCCGCTTGAACGCCCGCATGTGCTTCACCGACTCGGCCTCCCCGCCCGTGATCACCTGCTTCATCGCGCCGAACGTCCCGGGCTGATAGTCCACCAGCGCGTTGAACAGCGCCGCGGTGAACCACGCGTCCGTTACGCCTCGCTCCGCGATGAAACGCTCGATCGCCCCCAGCGTCGGTGTCGCGTCCTCCAGAATCGTGACGCACCCGCCATTGAGCAGCGCTCCCCAGATCTCGAGCGTCGCCGCGTCGAACGACACCGATGCCATCTGCGCCCACACCTGCCCGGGCTCGAAGTGCGCATAGTCGGCGTCACACACGAGCCGCACGATCCCCCGGTGCGGCACGATCACGCCCTTCGGTCGCCCCGTCGAGCCCGAAGTGAACATGACATACGCGGGTTCCTCTGCCGATACATCGCCAGAAGGCGCGGCCGCGGCTCCGCCCCGTGCCAGCACCTCCACGTCCGCCCGTGCGCAATCGTCGTCGCCCGCTGTCGCCGCACCCGAATCCACGAGCCCCACCAGCGCCTCTGCAGGCAGCCCCGCCGTACGCAGGTCCTCGACGATCGACCGGCGACGATCCGCCGGGTACAGCGGATCAATCGGCACGTACGCCGCGCCGGCCTTCAGGACGCCCAGACACCCCGCGACCAGCCACGGGCTGCGCCCCATGAACAACGGAACGTACCCGCCGGCACGAACCCCGCACGCCACAAGCCCCGCGGCAATCCGGTCGCTCAGTTCATCTAGTTCGCGATAGGTCCAGCACACCGTCTCCCCTCGGACCGCCGGGCGCGCGGCGAAGCGCTCGACGGCCATCCGGAAACGCGCGTTCACCGACGGCATGGTGGGCTCGCCCGTCGCTGGCTCGGTCTTGGGTTCTCGGACCGTGGTCAAGGGTATCCTCAGTCAAGGGGGACCCCAAGGATCGGGTGTCACGCGGGCAGGGTTCACAGCGACCACCCGCGCTCGCAACACGCGCGCAGAAAAGAGGGGCTGACCAAGCCAGCCCCCCGAGTTCCGTTGCCTCACTCGGGTCGATTTCCTACCCGCGCCCGACAACCCGCGCGGGTTACTGACCCTCGACCATGAGGGCCGCTTGCGCCGCCGCGAGCCGGGCGATCGGCACCCGGAACGGCGAGCACGAGACGTAATCAAGGCCCACGGTGTGGAAGAAGTGCACGGACTTGGGGTCCCCGCCGTGCTCCCCGCACACGCCGACCTTCAGGTCGGGCTTCGTGCCCCGGCCCTTCTCGGTGCCCATCCTGACCAGTTGCCCGACGCCGCCGCGGTCGATCGACTGGAACGGGTCGCCCTCGAGCAGTTCGCGGTGCAGGTAGTCGGGGAGGAAGGTGTTGATGTCGTCGCGCGAGTAGCCGAATGTCATCTGCGTGAGGTCGTTGGTGCCGAAGGAAAAGAAGTCCGCGGCCTGGGCGATCTCGTCGGCCGTGACGGCGGCGCGGGGCACCTCGATCATCGTCCCGATGGGAATGTCCACGCGCTTCTGCCAGTTCTTCTCCTGCCGAACCTTCGCGATCGTCTCGAGCGTCAGCGCCCGGAGATACTCCAGTTCCTTCCGCGTGCCCACCAGCGGGTGCATGATCTCGGGCATCGCCTTGATGTTGTTGGCGTGGCAGTCGATCGTCGCCTCCACGATCGCCCGCACCTGCATCTCCAGGATCTCGGGATACGTCACGCACAGGCGACACCCGCGGTGGCCCAGCATCGGGTTGGCCTCGTGCAACTGCGCCACCCGCCGACGGATGCGGTCCACGGGCACGCCCATCGCCTTCGCCAACTCCTCCTGCTGCTTGGGCTCGTGCGGCAGGAACTCGTGCAGCGGCGGATCGATCAGCCGGATCGTCACGGGCAGCCCTCGCATCGCGCTGAGGATCCCCATGAAGTCGTCGCGCTGATAGGGCAGCAACTCCTCCAGATACTTCTCGCGCTCCTCGCGCGTCTCGGCCAGGATCATCTTCCGCATGCTCTTGATGCGGTCGCCCTCGAAGAACATGTGCTCGGTCCGGCACAGGCCGATGCCCGCGGCGCCGAACTCCCGCCCGCGCTTCGCGTCCGCCGGGGTATCCGCGTTGGTCCGCAGCGCCAGCGTGCGGTACTTGTCGGCCCAGCGCATCACCGTCGCGAAGTCACCGGACAGTTTGGGCTCCGCCGTCGCGACCGCTCCCTGCATCACCTCGCCCGTCGAGCCATCGATCGAGATCACGTCGTCGCGCGTGAACTGCCGCCGGCCCGTGTCGGTCTGCACCGTGAAGTGACCCTTCGCCGGGTCGATGTCGAGCGCTCCGGCCCCCGCCACGCAGCACTTGCCCCACCCGCGCGCCACCACCGCGGCGTGGCTGGTCATCCCGCCCGTGCTGGTCAGGATCCCCGCCGCCGAGTGCATCCCCTCCACGTCCTCCGGGCTCGTCTCCTTGCGGACCAGGATGACCTTCTCGCCCGCCTGGGCTCGCTTGACGGCCTCGGCCGCCGTGAACGCCGGCTTGCCCACCGCCGCCCCGGGCGACGCGGGCAGGCCCCGCGCCAGCACCCGCGCGATCTTCTTGGCCGTGTTGTCGAAACTCGGGAGCAGCAGTTGGATCAGGTCCCCCGCAGGGATCCGCAGCACCGCCTGCTTCTCGGTGATGAGTTTCTCCTTCACCATGTCGCAGGCGATCTTCACCGCGGCGAAGCCCGTGCGCTTCCCGGTCCGCGTCTGGAGCATGTAGAGTCTGCCCCGCTCGATCGTGAACTCGATGTCCTGCATCTCCTTGTAGTGCTTCTCGAGTTTCGTCTTGATCTTCAGCAGTTGCTGGTACGCGTCCTTGTCCCACTTGGTCATCTCGTCGCAGGACTGCGGCGTGCGGATGCCCGCCACCACGTCCTCGCCCTGCGCGTTGACCAGGAACTCGCCGTAGAACTTGTTCTCGCCCGTGCTCGGGTTCCGCGTGAACGCCACGCCCGTGCCCGAGTCGTCCCCCATGTTCCCGAACACCATCGCCTGGATGTTCACCGCCGTGCCCGTCAGACCGGTGATGTTGGCCAGCCGGCGATAGGCCTGGGCCCGATCCCCGTTCCAACTCTTGAACACCGCCTCGATGGCCAGTTCCAGTTGCTTGAACGGGTTCTGCGGGAAGACCTCGCCCACCTTCTTGCGGAACACTTCTTTGTACGCCTCGCACAGTTCGACGATGCCCGCCTCCGGCACGTCGGTGTCGCTGGCGGCCTTGTACTTCGTCTTGATCCGCTCGAACTCGTGCTCGAAGTGCGCGTGGTCCACGCCCATCACCACGTCCCCGAACATGTTCACCAGCCGCCGGTAGGCGTCATAGGCGAACCGCCGGTTCCCCGTGGACTTCGCCAGCGCCTCGACCGTCGCGTCGTTGAGACCCAGGTTCAGGATCGTGTCCATCATCCCCGGCATGCTGACGGCCGCCCCCGACCGCACCGACACCAGCAGCGGGCTCGCCGTGCTGTTGAACTGCTTCTTGGTCTCCTTCTCCAGCATGTTCATGCAGCGGTGGACCTCGTTCATCAGGCCCACCGGGAGGCGCTGCCCGGCCCGGTAGTACGCCGCGCACGTCTCCGTCGTGATCGTGAAGCCCGGCGGCACGGGCAGACCGATGCTGGTCATGTCGGCGAGGTTGGCGCCCTTCCCGCCGAGGAGTTTCTTCATCTCGGGCGACCCGTCGCCGTCGCAGCGCGTCTGCCCGAAGTAGTACACCATCTTCTGAGCCTGAAGTTTGGAAGGGGTGGCCTTGCCCGAGATGGGCTTGACGCCGTGGCCGTTGGCGGTGCCGTTGGCCGAGGCAGGCTTGCGAGCGGTCGCGGTGGGCATATCAACGCCTTCCTTCCTCAAAAGACTTCCCGCCTGCGCGGTTTGTGTGGTGTTCGGTGTGCCGATGCGGGCCTTGCACGCCCTGCTCAGCGCGCACTCTGGACCGGGAATTGTAGGGGTGCTCGCGCTCCGGGGAAAGTCCCCTCTCCCCCCTCCGCCCCTCTCTACGCCCGCGCAGGAAGTGCGCAAGGGTGGCGTGCGCGTCCTCAGCGTCCCAGAGCACCCACCGCCAAGCCCTGCGGCACCTCGTGCCGGAGAGACCCCCCTCGCGCTCGTTGAACCGCACCCTAGACTGGATCGCGCCCGCTCTGTCCACCCTACCCCCCTACCCCCCACCCCCCCACCCCCCCACCCACGAGGCCGCCACACAACTCCACCATCCTCTCCTTTGGACCACGCGCATGGCGGACAGCACGCACTCAGCCATCAACCCCGCCTGCCCGTCCGACCGGCCAGGGGCCGGCCCGGGAGGCTTTGCGCACCTGCACCTGCACACCGAGTACTCCCTCCTCGATGGCGGCAACCGCATCGACCGGCTGATGGACCGGGTCAAGGCCCTCGGCATGAACGCCGTCGCCTGCACCGACCACGGCAACCTCTTCGGGGCCGTCGCCTTTTACCTCGCCGCCAAGGAGCGAGGGATCAAGCCCATCCTGGGCGTCGAGGCGTATGTCGCCCCCGGGGCGCGGACGGACAAGACCTACACCGGCGTCGCCGACGGCGGGTACCACCTCGTCCTGCTCGCCGAAACCCTCGCCGGGTGGCACAACCTCCTCTACCTGTGCTCGGAGGCGTATCTCACGGGCTTCTACTTCAAGCCGCGGATCGACCGCGACATCCTGGAGAAGCACGCCGAGGGCCTCATCGCGATCAACGGGCACCTCGGGAGCGAGATCGGCGAGCACCTGCTCGAATACGAGACATCTCGCGACCAGCGCGCGTGGGAGCGAGCCGTCGAGTCGGCCCAATGGCACGCGCGGGTCTTCTCCCCCGGGCCCTCGGGCCCTCGGTTCTACGTGGAACTCCAGCACCACGTGCGGGAGCAGAACTCGATCAACCCGCACCTGATCCGCTTGGCGCGGGAACTGGACCTGCCGCTGGTCTGCGATAACGACTCGCACTTCCTGCGGGCCGAGGACCACGACGCGCACGACACGCTCGTGTGCATCTCCACGGGCAAGAGCAAGAACGAGCCCGGGCGGATGAAGTACCCGCCCGAGATCTACGTCAAGAGCCCCGAAGAAATGTCGGCTCTCTTCGAGCCCTACGGCGACGCGGGGAGGGAGGCCCTCGTCAACACCGCGGCCATCGCCGACCGCTGCAACGTAACGCTTCCCCTCGGGCAGAGCCACGCGCCGGCCGTGCGCATGAAGATCGCGCCAGAGGCCGCGCGTCCAAGGCCCGACGACCCGCGCTTCACGGGCGACCCGACCGCGTGGTACCAGGCGTACTGCGCGGGCTTCGAGGTCGTCCCCTTCGCCGTGCCCCCCGGCGCCAGCACCGAGGATCGCGCCCGCCTCGCGGCGCAGGCCAAGGCCGAGTGCGACGAGGCCCTGCGCCTCCTGAGCGAGGCCGGGTTCATCTGGCGCTACGGGCTTCCCGGTCAGGCCGACCAGACCACCCAGGAACGCCGCGAACGCCTCGCCCGCGAACTCAAGATCCTCGCCGACAAGGGCATCTCCGCGTACTTCCTGATCGTGTGGGACTTCGTGAACTGGGGCCGCAACAACGGCGTGCCCGCCATCGCCCGTGGTTCGGGCGTGGGCACCATGGTCGGCTACGTTCTCGGGCTCTCCAACGCCTGCCCCGTGCAGTTCGGCCTGCTCTTCGAGCGTTTCACCGACCCCGACCGCAGCGAATACCCCGATATCGATATCGACCTCTGCCAGGACGGGCGGCAGCGCGTCATCGAATACGTCCGCGCCAAGTACGGGCACGTCGCCCAGATCATCACCTTCGGGACGCTCAAGGCCCGCGCGGCGATCCGCGACGTGGCCCGCGTGCTCGAGATGCCTCTCTCCGAGGCTGACAAACTCGCCAAACTCGTCCCGGAGCAACTGGGCGTCACGCTCGACCGCGCCCTCGAACTCGAGCCCGCCCTGAAGGCGTGGTACGACAAGGACGCCGTCGTCGCCCGGTGCATCGACAACGCCCGGGCGCTCGAAGGCCAGGCCCGGCACGCCAGCGTCCACGCCGCGGGCGTCATCGTCGCCACGCGCCCGCTCCACGAGATCGTCCCCCTCTACAGGCCCACCAACGCCGCGGCCAACGAAGTCGTCACCCAGTGGGACGGGCCCACCTGCGAGAAGATGGGCCTGCTCAAGATGGACTTCCTGGGCCTGCGCACCATCTCCGTCGTCGAGCGCGCCAAGGCGCTGATCCGCGAATCCCTCGACGACGCGCACATATGGGCCGGCGTGGGCCGCCAGCCCGGCGATGGCGGGCCCCACCCTCTCGACCTCGACCGCCTCTCCCCCACCGACCCCCGCGTCTTCGCCCTGTTCCAGCGCGGCGACACCACCGGCGTCTTCCAGTTCGAGTCCGAGGGCATGCGCCGCCTCCTCCGCGAGATGAAGCCCGACCGTCTCGAAGACCTCATCGCCGCCAACGCCCTCTTCCGCCCGGGGCCCATGGACCTCATCCCCGACTACAACCGCCGCAAGCACGGCACCGAGAAGGTCCCCAGCGTCCACCCCATCGTCGATCGCTACACCGCCGAGACCTACGGCGTGATGGTCTACCAGGAACAGGTCATGCAGATCGTGCACGGCCTGGGCGGCATCAAACTCCGCGACGCCTACACCCTCATCAAGAACATCAGCAAGAAGAAGCACGACAAGATCGAGAAGGAACGCCCCAAGTTTGTCGAGGGCTCGCAGAAGCAGGGCCTCACCAAGGCTCAGGCCGAGGATCTCTTCGAACTCATCCTCAAGTTCGCCGGCTACGGCTTCAACAAGAGCCACTCGACCGGGTACGCCATCGTCGCGTACCAGACGGCCTACCTCAAGACCTACTTCCCCAACCAATACATGGCCGCCTTTTTGACGTACGAATCCGGGTCCAGCCAGATCGCCGACTGGGCCCCATACCTCGAAGACTGCAAGAAGACCGCGTTCATCGAACCATCCACGGGCGCGATCATCAAGACCGGCGTCGAGGTCCGCCCGCCGGACATCAACCGGTCGGACGCGGATTTCACGGTGGTGTATGAACAGGGCGAGCCGCACACCGCCGCCGCGGGGCACGTACGCTTCGGCCTCGGGGCCATCAAGGGCGTGGGCGACAAGGCCATCGAATCGATCGTGAAGGAGCGGAGCAAGGGTGCCGGAGGCACCGGGGGGCAGACCGGCGCCTCGCCGTTCCTGTCGCTCTTTGACTTCTGCGAGCGCGTGCCGATCGGGGGCTCCGGCGCGAACGGCGGGGCCGTGAACAAGGCCACCATCGAGTCGCTCATCAAGTCCGGCGCGATGGACAGCCTCCATGGGCGACCGGCTCGCTCAGCGATGGTCGCGTCGGTCGAGGCCGCCATCGCCGCGGGATCGTCGCTTCAGAAGGACAAGGCCGCGGGGCAGTCGTCGCTCTTTGGTTTCGGCGCGCCCGAGGCCGCCGCTGCGCCGCCACCCGCCGCCGCCCTGGCGCGCGTGAACCCCTGGACCGAGTCCGAAACGCTCGCGTTCGAGAAGGAGACGCTGGGGTTCTACGCCTCGAGCCACCCGCTCGACCAGCACGCCGCCGCGATCGGGCGGATCGCCAACTGCACGACTCGGCAGGTCCGCGAGCAGGCGGTGCCGCAGGACTCCCGCGTGGTGCTGGGCGTGTGCGTGCAGTCGCTGCGCACCATCATGCTCAAGGCGGGCAAGAACGCCGGCGGGAAGATGGGCGTGGCGATGCTGGAGGACAAGACCGGGACCATCGAGGCCGTCGCGTTCACAGACGTGTTCTCCGTCGCCGCCCCGCTGCTCCAGCCCGACCAGATCGTGTTCGTGCAGGGGGCTGCCGACTACTCGCGGGGCCAGCCGCAGATCCGCGTCGAGCGCGTCTTCTCCCTCGCCGACGGCCAGACGGCCCTGGTGCGACGCCTGCGGCTGACGGTGGACGAGACGCGGCTCAACGGCGCCGCCCCCGCCGCGCTGGACCGCGCCGCAAACCTCCTCGCCGGCGCGCCCGCGCCCCCTCCACTCCCCCCACTCCCCCCGCGAGGGTCCGGCAACCGCGCCGGAAGCGCCGCCGACACGGTGGCACTGGAGATCGTCGTCAAAACTCAGGCTGGCTCGGTTCTCCTGGCGGGGCCCCGCAAACCGCTGGCCTGCAACCCAGAGTTGCTCGGCGCGCTGGTCGCCACCCTCGGCGAGGGCAACGTCGAGCCGCTCGGGCCCGACGTCGAACGGATCAAGAACGAGCCTCGGAAGTGGGAGCGGCGAGGTTGAACCCGCCCAGGGAGACCCGAGTGGAGAGCCCCAGGGCGGGTCGGCGACAGGTCGGACAGCCCATTCAAGGGGGTTGCTCGGGTAGCGAAGTCCGACTAAACTGATTGTTGATTCACAGTCCCCGGGGGTCGTCCCCAGGGGTGATCGAAGGACCGCCGCTCCGGACTTGCCCGAGGTTTGCGCACGGTTCGAGTTTCAGTGTTTCTCGGGCAGGATTCGCAGCGATGATCAAGATCTATGTCGGCAACCTCCCCTTCCGCACCACGGAGGGCGATCTCCGCGGGCTGTTCGAGCAGCACGGTGAGGTCTCCTCGGCCGCGGTCGTTCTCGACCGTGAGACCGGGCGCTCCCGCGGGTTCGGCTTCGTCGAGATGACCAGCGACGAGCAGGCCAAGCAGGCCATCGAGAAACTCAACGGCTACTCCATGGAAGGCCGTGCACTCGTCGTCAATGAGGCTCGTCCCAAGGAAGCCGGCGGCGGCGGCGGTGGCCGCGGCGGCTGGGGCGGCGGCGGCGGTGGTGGCGGCGGCCGCGGTGGCTGGGGCGGCGGCGGCGGCGGTGGTGGCGGCGGCCGCGGCGGCTGGGGCGGCGGCGGTGGTGGCGGCGGCGGTCGCGGCGGCGACCGCGGCGGCTCCTGGTAATCACCCCCTCCAACTCGATTCGCTTCAAAGGGGCCCCTCAGGGCCCCTTTTTCTTCGCGCCCAGTACTCCACCGTGGCGCACACAGCGCCCGCGCCGCACCGCGCGGGTATACCCACGCCCATGCTCCGCTGCGTCGCCTTCGACTTCGACAATCGCTCCGAGCAAGGCATCGACCCCGCCGGCGTCACCGGCGCCATCTCCGCGGGCCGCTTCGTCTGGATCGACGCCCGCGCCGAGCCTGGGGCGATGCCGACGCTGATCCACCGCGACCTCGCCCCGCTCCTGGGCCTGGGCGAGGGCGTGTGCGAACTCCTCCGCCACCACCAGCCCGACACGGGTTACGAAATCCTCCCCGATGCGCTGCACATCTCGCTGGCCGCGTGCGACTACCGCGCGGGCTCCCGCGGCGGGGCCCGCATCGCCGCGTCGCGGGTCGACGTGCTCGTCACGCGCTCCTTCCTCCTGGTGCTGAGCCGGGAGCCGGCGGAGTTCCTCGAACGCGTCCGCCGCGAGTACCGCGACGACTTCGCACGATTCGCCCGATCGCCCGGGTTCCTGCTCTACGAGATCTTCGACCACCTCACCCGCAGTTACGAAACTCTGGAGCACGAACTGGAAACGGCGGTTGAACGGATCCAGTCCAGCCTCGCCCACCACCCCGGCGCAGAGGTCTTCCCGCTCGCGGCCCGGGTCGCCGCGGACCTCGTCCGGCTCCGCCGGCACGTCGCCCCGGCCCGGGCGGTCGCTCACGAACTCGGCACCCGCCGCTTCGATCAGATCCCCGAGACCACCCAGCCCTTCCTCCAGAGCACCGCCTCCGAACTCGACCGTGTCCTGACCGACCTGACGACCAGCCGGGAGATCCTCACCGACGGCGTGGCCCTGGCGATGTCCTTCGTCTCCTTCCGCACCAACCGGATCATCAACCGCCTCTCCACCGTGTCGTTCATCTTCCTTCCCCTCACCTTCCTGGTCGGGGTGTACGGGATGAACTTCGAGCACCAGCCCGAGTACAAGTGGGAACTGGGGTACCACTTCTTCTGGATGCTGGCGATCTGCGTCGCTGGGGCGTCGATCGCGACGCTCTACGCGCTGTGGAGGCGCGAAGCCGCTCACACGCCCACCCACGCCGCGGGCGCGGCAGGGCCCGACGAACCCGATCCCGCTGACCCGCTCAAATCTGGGGGGCATGGCTCAAAGCCGGGCTAGGCCCCTACACTCCCCGAACCTTGTGATTGCCCTCTCACCGGCTTTCGTGGATCATCCCGCTTTCGACGGTCGAATAGACAACCGTGGCGGGATGGGGGGGGGGACTCGGGCCGCGGCGCTCGCCGCTCGGCTTCCTTGCACGCCCGGATGGACCCGCACGGCACGGCTCGAATCGCGCCGGCGCCGAAACGCTCGATCGCCTCGAAGGAGTCTCCGATGCGCACGCCCGTTCACGCCGCCACGTCCTCCCGAGCCTTCACGCTCGCGGAGTTGATGATCGTGCTCATCATCCTGGGCGTGGTGCTCTCGGTGGTGCTCCCCTCCCTCTCGGCCACCTCCAAGAGCGCCCAGCGGGCCGCCACGGTCACGCTCATGTCCGGCGTGAGCGCCGCGGCCACCGCGTTCAGCAACGACCACCAGGGCCAGAACCCCGGGTACTTCACCGCGAAGCAGATGGGCTCCTCCGACAACGAGGATCAGGGCTTCGCGGGCCTCATGAACATGATGCTCGACCTCATGCCGGGCGTCACCACGAAGCCCGCCACCACCGATCAGCAGGTGATCGAGGTCGGGCCGGGCCAGACCGCCGCCGACGGCCGGGTGAACGTGGACCTCACGCAGTTGGGCTCCGCCGCCTCGCTCGATTCCTCCAACTCCGTCCGGTCGTACTACCGGCCCGATCCCAAGTACTTCTACGCCAGCGTGGACCCTGCCCAGCGCGCCGACGCCGCGAGCCTCGTCAGGGGCAAGCAGGTCTCGCAGAACGAGAATCACTACGTCATGCCCACGCTGCACGACGCGTTCGGGCAGCCGATCCTGGGCTGGCAGGAGGACGACCGCACGCCGACGCAGTTCGCCGCAATGAACTCAGGCGGGCTCAGCGCCAACGCCGGCGCTGCCGGCACCAAGGCCCGGTTCTACTGGGCCTCCAACGCCTGCTTCCTCAAGGCCACCTCACTGGGCAAGCAACTCAAGTCCCAGGTCGCCAGCGCCAACCGCGAGTCGAGCCTCCTCGGCGGCGGCACCAACGAAGGTGAGATCAACAGCACCCTGGAGGCCCTGCTGGGCAACCCCGCGTTCCCGGCCACCGCCTCCGGCCCCACCCGCGGCCGCGGGCCGATCGTCCTGCACTCCGCGGGCGCCAATGGCGTGTACGTGGGCTCCGAAGAACGCGGCGCCATCATCGCTCGTGGCACGGGCGGAACCGCCGCGCCGATCCGCTATATCCCCGGCTTCGACCAGTTCAAGAACGGCGACTTCGACGACATCGTCCTCGGCTCGGGCAACTAAGGCCCCCGCCGATCGTTCGCCGCGGAGCCTGCACGACCCTCGCGTCAACTCCCGCCCAGCGCCAGCACGGCGTTGATGACCGCCAGGTGGCTGTACGCCTGCGGGATGTTGCCCAGCGCGATCCGGTGCCGCGGGCAGAACTGCTCGGCCATCGTCCCCGTCGGGCCCATCTGCGCGACCAACTCGTCAAGGAGCGCCCGCGCCTCCTCCCTCCGCCCAACGGATGCCAGCGCCTGCGCCAGCCACCCGGCGCAGATCACCATGCCGCCCTCCTGCCCCGGCAACCCGTCGGGTTCAAGGTACCGGTACACCGCGGCTCCGCGGCGCAGCCCGCGCTCGACCGCCTCCACCGTGCTGACCCACCGAGGATCATCAGCCGAGATCAGGCCCGACAGACCGACCCACAACGCCGCGGCGTCGAGCGTCTCCGACCCGTACGCGGCGGTGAACGCCCTGACGCGCTCGTTCCACCCGTGGCTCAGCACGTCGTCACGGATCTCCTGGGCCAGGCGCATCCACGCGGGCTCGCGCCGCCCGAGGACGACCTCCTGCACCTGCAGCGCACGGTGCACCGCGAGCCAGCACATGGCCTTGGAATGCACGTGGTGCCGGCGGTCGGCGCGGATCTCCCAGATCCCGTGGTCGGGCTCGCGCCAGCGGGCCTCGACGGCCTGCACCATCGCGCGCACCAGCCGCCAGTGGTCGGGCGACACCGGCGCGCCCCGCTCGGCGAGCATCGCCACCAGGTCCACGATGGGGCCGAACACGTCCAGTTGCACCTGGTTCGCCGCGGCGTTGCTCACCAGCACGGGCCGGCTCTCGCCGTAGCCGCACAAATGACTGATCTCCGCCTCCGGGGGCAGCCCCCGGCCCGTGAGCGTGTAGATGGGCCGGAGGCGGTCCGGCGATTCGCACGCATCGACCACCGCGAGGAGCCAGTCGAGGAACTTCAGCGCGTGCCCGGTGTTCCCCAGCCTGACCAGCGCCGCCGCGGCAAGCGACGCATCGCGCGGCCAGCAGAAGCGGTAATCCCAGTTGCGCGACCCGCCGAGATGCTCCGGCAGGCTGGTCGTGGCGGCCGCCGCGATCGCCCCCGTCGGCCCGTGGCACAGCGCCTTGATCACCAGCGCGGATCGGCGAACAGCGTGATTGTGGAGCGAGGGAAGCCGCAACGCCCCCGCCCACCCCGCCCAGAACCGCACGGTCTGCCGGCGTCGCTCCTCCTCAGCCACCACGGCGGGCGCGAGATTGCCCGAGCCGGCACGGAGTTCCAGCACCACCGGCCCGCCCGACAGATCCACGATCGCCTCGCCCGTGTGGTGCGGGCCCTCGGGCACGATCGTCCACTCGACGCCCTCGCTCCGCAGCACGATCGGGTCGGGCGAGCCCTCGACCTCCAGGCCGTGCTCCGTGGCGCGCAGGCGCGTGGGCACGCGGCCAAAGTCCACGCGCGGCGCGAACCGCACGCGCGCCCTACTCCCACCCCTTCCCCCCTCGCCCGACAGCACCCGGATGAGGTCCGTGCGGCCGGCTCGCTGAAACGCCCGCCCTCCCGATGCGTCCAGGTAGTCCGTCACCGTCAGCCCGGGCCAGCGCGTTTCGAGCACGAAGGTGTCGGGCGCGTACCGCTGCTCGGGCAGCGGCAAGCCATCGCCCGCCGCCGCGCCGACGACCTCCGGCACGGCTTCAAAGGTGCCCGCCGCCGGGCCGCCCAGCATGGCGCCGAAGATCGACGCCGAGTCGAGCCTGGGCACGCAGCACCACACCACCCGCCCGCGCCGATCCACCACGCACGCGGTCCGCTGGTCCGACAGAATCGACAGCGACTCGATGGGATCGAGCCCGCGCCCGGCGAGCCACGCCGAACGCAAGTCGATCAGCCGTTCCAGCAAGTCTGCCACTTCCGGCACGCCCGGCACTTCGGCCGAGGCGGCGCTGGGCGTCCGCTCGGCACCTGGCTCCGGCTCGTCGACGCGCACGCCCAGGTCGGACAGGCCGAGCACCTTGAACGCATCCTCGTCGGTCAGGTCGTCGCCCAGGAAGAGCACGGCGGTCGCGCCGTAGCGGAATCGCTCTCGCGCCAGCGCCTCGCCCTTGTGCGCTGCCGAGACGCACAGTTCCACCACCTTGCTTCCATGACGAACCGCCACACCCGGCAATGCCCCGGGCCCCGCCAGAACCGCCTCCGTCGCGCTGTGGGCGACCTCCGGGTCCACGCCGCGAACGTGCAGGGCCGCGGAGAACGGCTTCCGCTCGACCCGCACGCCCGGGTGGCGGGCGGCGATCTGGTCCAGCGCGCCCGCCAGGCGCGCGACAATCTCCGCGGCGTCGGATGGGGCCGCGCCGGGCGGGCCGGAATCCGGCTCGGCGCCGTGGCTCCCCGTGAGGGCAACCTCCGGCGGCGCGCCCGTCAGCCGAATCAGGTCCGCGCGCGCCCGCCCGGAGATAATCGCCCCGTGCGTGTGCGGCATGGTCGCCAGCCGGGCCAGCGCGGCGATGGCGCGGGGGTGGGGCGCGGCCTTTGCCGGGTCGATCACGATGGGCGCGAGCGTCCCGTCGTAGTCGCTGGCCACCAGCAGCACCGGCGTTCGAGCCAGGGCCGCGAGACGGTCGAGAATCGTGTGGGTCACGCCTTCAACTCCCCGAGAAAGGCCTCCGCCCACTCGAACACGTCGTGCCGCTTTACCTGCGTCCGCAGGATGGCCATGCGCATCCGCCGGTCGGCCGCGGGCATCTTGATCGCCTGCACGATCACATTCTTGAGGGCGTCCACGTCGCGCGGGTTCACCAAGAGCGCCCGGCGCAGTTCCCGCGCCGCGCCGGCGAACTCGCTCAGGACCAGCACCCCGCCCAGGTCCGCCCGGCTGCACACGTACTCCTTCGCCACCAAGTTCATCCCGTCCCGGAGGGGTGTGACGAGCATCGCGTCCGCAACCAGATAGTGCGCCACCAACTCTTCACGCCCCAGCGTGCGCCGGAAGTAGTGCACCGCCACCTTCCCCGCCTCGCTGAACTGCCCGTTGATCCGCCCCACCGTCTCCTCCACCTCGCGCCGGATGTCGGCGTATCCCGCCGCGTCCTCCCGGCTCGGGACCGCAACCTGCACCAGCACCGCATCGTTCACCGACAGCCGACCCTCCCGCAGCAGTTCCTCGAACGCGCGAAGACGGTTCGGGATGCCCTTGGTGTAGTCGAGCCGATCCACCCCGAGGAGCACGCGCCGGCGTCCGAGACGCTCGCGGATCTCTCTCGCCCGCCGCTGCACGGCCGGGTCCTGCCCGAGGCGCTCGAACTCGCCCGCGTCGATGGAGATGGGGTTCGCCCGAACACGGACGCGCCGGCCGCGCGTCGTGAGTTCGTGGTCCGTGCCCTCGGCCTGCTGGTCCTGCCGCGCCGCCCGCGCGAAGTTCTTGGCGCTCCCTTCCGTCTGGAACGACACCAAATCAGCCCCCAGCAGCCCGCGAAGGATCGCCGAGCGCCACGGGAGCCACGCGAAGAGTTCCTCCGGGGGGAAGGGAATGTGCAGGAAGAAGCCGACGCGCAGGTCCGGCCGCGCCTGCCTGACCAGCGCCGGGACAAGTTGCAGGTGATAGTCGTGCACCCAGACGACCGCGCGCCGCCGCGCGTGCCGCACCACCGCCGATGCGAACTTCTGGTTCACCTCCCGGTACTTCGCCCACCACGCCCGGTGAAACTCCGGCGAGCGGATCGCGTCGTGGTAGAGCGGCCAGAGCGTCGCGTTCGCCATGCCCTCGTAGTACCCGTCCACCTCCGAGCGCGACAGCGCCACCGGCGCGATGGTCAGATCTCCAACGTTCTGCGAGCGCCTCGAACGCCCCACCGATCCATCCCACCCCACCCACACGCCCCCGTGCTCAGTCAGCACCGGCTCCATCGCGCTGACCAGACCCCCCGGGCTCCGCCTCCACGCGACCGACCGACCCTCGCTCACGCGGTGCGCGGGGAGCCGATTGGCGGCGACAATAAACGACTGCCTGCTCGCCATGCGGGAGTTCCTCTGTGCCTGCGCACGCCTCGCCCACTCCACCCGCCGTCTCGAACACCCCGAGGTCCCCGAGCACGCCCGCCCCGAACCCCACCCCCCCACCCCCCCACCCCCCTGCCCCCTGCCCCCTGCCCC
>Ga0268299_1001458_pt1 | contig 41145 bp, 28 predicted proteins | sample NOBtaG_FD_193484 | JGI IMG/M metagenome (GOLD analysis project Ga0268299, IMG submission 193484) | Activated sludge microbial communities from bioreactor in Nijmegen, Gelderland, Netherland - NOB reactor | ecosystem: Engineered > Bioreactor > Aerobic > Activated sludge | place: Netherlands... | reverse complement strand
AACATTTTTGAGCAACTGCCTATCGAACAATTACTTGCGCCAGAAACCGGCAAATGTTTCCCGCAAGACTCCAAGAACAACCCGCAGAACATCCTCTTGTTCAATGACTAATAACTGGACACGAGTGGGCTGCCGCCCGTCCCTACCGCGAGAGGGGTAGGGTGAGGGTGACGGTCGTGCCGGTGCCGGCATCGGCGCCCTCAATGCGGAGGTCCGCGCCGATCTCCAGGGCGCGGGCCTTCATGTTCGGGAGGCCATCGGCATGAGTGTCCACGCTGCCCGCAATCGGCGCTTGCTGAAAGCCCCGGCCGTCGTCCTGAACGATGAGCGTGAGGAGTCCGCGATCAAAGCTCACCCGGAACATCACCGAGTCCGCGCCCGAATGCTTGAGGGCATTGCCAAAAGCTTCCTTCACGATGAAGAGCACATTGGCCCGCTCCAGGGACGTCACCATCAGGTCCGGCACTTCCAGCGGCAGGTCCTGCCGCAATTCTATCGCGGTCCCCGAGAAAAACTGCGTCGCGGACTCCGTGAGAAAACCCAACAGCGAGTCGAGATCATCTTCGGTCGGCTTCACCGCCCACACCACCTCATCCACCGTCCGCATCGCCACCCGCGCCGTCGCCGCGATGGACTCCTTCATTTCGCGGGATTCGGAATCCTGGAAGGAATCCCCTGCTTCCACGGGTTCCGCCAGCGCCACCAGACGCACCAGTTCGCTGCCCAATCCATCGTGGAGATCCCGGGCCACGCGGCGGCGTTCCTCGTGGACGGCGGCTCGCTTCTCCAATGCATGGTGCCGCTTCAATCGCCAAATGATGCCGGCGGCCAGTGCGGAGACGGAAACCACGGCGAGGCAGCCGCTGAGGGCGAGCCGCCACGGTTGCGCTGCTTGCAGGCGGCGGTCCTCCTCGGGTTGGGGCGTGAGCGAGGCGGCCCGCTCCCTGGAGTTCACGGCCAGCAGCCTCTCCGGCGGATGCGCTCGCGGGCTGCCTCCGAACCACAGGTCCACCCGCCCTCCCTGACGTCCCTGGGCATAGCCGAAGGGCGAGCCGAACGCGACGTCCTGAAATCCATCGTGATCCACGTCGCCGATGGCGGCCACGACCGTCCCAAACTGTGTTCCCCCCTGATTCCCAAGCCACTCCCGGTCGGAAGGGGCCACCAGGAGTTTCGGATGTCCCGGGAAGGACTGCATCCGTCCCTCATTGCGGAATCGGGCGGTGGTCATGGGGGCGCCGACAAAGAGAGCGGCCTTCCCCTCCGCAAAATGATTGGGAACGATGGCCACGCTGGCTCCAAAGGAGCGACCGCCGCCGGGGCCGGGAATCGTCAAGTCCGGCTCTGGCGCCCAGCCGCTGCCCACGGATCGGAACAGGAACACGCGCCCGGGCACCTTCGTTTCGCCCCCCGTCGGTTGAAGGCCGTCCATTTCCCCCTCAGTGCCGGGTGCGCCCAACGCCAGGTCCGCGTTTCCGTCCCCGTCCAAATCGCCGGAGTCGAAGCGGACTCCCACCCGCAGATGCGCCTCGGTCCCGACAAATTCCCAATGCGGAACCGGACCCGACTTCCCGCCGCGATAAACGACGACCCGCCCGGCTTTCGGGCGGCCCTCGATGCCATAGCCAGGGCTCCCGAGGGCAAAGTCAGCACAACCATCCCCGTCCAAGTCACCCAGCGACTTGATGAAGTACCCAAAGCGCTCCCCCGCTTGCACCCCGGACTGGCTCCAAAGCAGCCGCGGCGGGGCGCCCGGCTCCGAGCCGCCATAGAGCCGGACTTCGCCCGCTTCAACGGCCCGATTCGACTCCCGGCTGGCCCCCACCAGAAGATCCGCGAGGCCATCGCCGTCCACATCTCCCGGCAGGCACAGGGAATCGGGGACAGGCCAATCCAGGGGGATGACGATCCCTGAGGCAGGCGCGTCACCGAACAACTCGACGCTGCGGGCGGAGCCGTCTCTCCGTGCGCTCGCTTCGGTCATCCACAGCGCCGCGGGCATGGCCCCAAACTGACCCACGGCCAGTTGCGCTCCCAGGCGTTGGGCCACCGACTCCCCCAAGAGGACGCGCGCGCCTTCCCATGAAGGCCCCCGGGACGAGCCCGGGATCCCGATCACCAGTCCGGCATTGTTTCTGCCCACCCATCCGCGGCGGGCGCCCAGATAGAGTTCTGGGAACCCATCCCCATTGACATCGCCCGCGACCACCGAGGTGCCCAATCGTCCGCTGCTCAGTCCCACGCCCAGCCACGTGCGGTGGCGCCCGACGGGCTGCGCGAGCGGCGCAGCCTCCACCACAAAGCCCGGGTCCGTCATCTCTTCAACCAAGCTCGACGGCGTCGGTGGAACGGCTGGGACCCCGGGGAAGCTCCCCCAAACCGCAACGAACAATGCGGGCACCCATCGTGCCCAATGAGGACGGCCCATTCGTCGTAGTTTAGCCTGGTGCATCCGGCGTGCCTTAGTTTGAAAAATCCACTGGACAAGCGCCAGTGCGCACTGTCGTCGGGATGGCGCTGGAGCGCGTCTCACGTTCTGGGGATTGCGGGATCTGAACACGGATTTCACGGATTCTCACGGAGAGGGAGGGGCCCCTCTCGGTATTCCTCCGTGTTCCTCCGTGAAATCCGTGTCTCGTTTTCAGCCAGCCTGAATCCAAAGCCCCGTCGTGCCGGTGCAGTCAAAACTTCCGTGAACTCCGAGCCCGCCAGCGGCATGCGGAGACCGGAGGACGGCGTCGAGGCGCATCCGAGCGTCAGGAGCGCCAAGCTCAAGCTGACGGCCATCAGGGCGGCGGGCAGGTCCCGGAATGAGAGTCGCATGGTCATGGCGTGAGTGGTGGAGATACGTCCCCTTCCCGTTGGCCCAGTGAATTCAGGGTCGCGCACGGCTGCCTCTCACGGCCGGAGATGGTCCACCCGGAACATCTCCATGGGACGATCTCCCGCCACGGGCAGCCTGAAATTTCCGTCCCGGAGGGCATTGGTCCGGCCGAGGCTGACCCAGGGACCGGCCAGGGACTCCGCCCGGAACGCCTCGATCGTCTGGCCGGGATACAGTTGCCAGCCGAGGTGGAGGGCTCCGGATTCGGAGTACAGGGAGGGGTGAACGTCCGGAGTGCCTTCCGGCGCGAGGGCCACGATCCCGCCGGGTTCACCGCTGTTGATGGAGACCCACGAACCGCCGACCAGCAGCCGGCCCTGACCCGTGAAAGCGGCCGCGGTCACCGCACTGCCAAACCCGCTCGATCCCAACCGCACCACCGGACCGAAAGTGGAGTCGAGGGTTCCATCGGAATTCAAGCGAACCAACGACCCGCGCCCTCCCCGGGTCTGGATTTGGCCCGTCAGGATGATCCGTCCGCCGGCCTCCCGTTGGATGTCGAGAACCTCTGCGCCTGCCTGGAGCCCATTCTCGGGATTGAAGCCCCGGTCCAGCAACCCATCCGGCGTCAACCGGACGATCCCCGGCATCGGCACTCCATTGACGGCTCGGAAGTTTCCTCCCACCAGAATGGCTCCATTGGGCTCGACAACGATGTCCTGAATCCGTCCATCAACGCCCTCCGGGAATTGAAAAATCGGCTTCCGGAACGCCCTGTCGGCGGTTCCGTCGGACTGCAAGCGGGCGAGGCCATACCGGGTTCGGTTGGCCGCCGCTGCGTAGAGTCCACCGGCAAGCAGCCGCCCTCGCCCGTCCAAGGCGAGACTCAGCACGCGGTTCCGGGTCGGATCGCTTTCCACCTGGTCTCCGAAGAGATTGGCAGGGCATTGGAAGTTTTCGTCCACCGACCCATCAGCGCGCAGCGCCACCACCCCGTTTCGGGACCCATCGTCGTCGTAAATCTCCGAAAAATAGATGCGGGAGTCATCGTCGCTGGAGATCAGCGAAAACACGCCACGCTCGCCCTGAGGCTCAGGTGGCGTGAAGGAGTCATCCACCGATCCATCGGTGTTGAACCGAACGAGGCTTTCCCGTCTCACGCCGTCCACGGAATGAAAGACACCGCCCACCAGAACCCGGCCATCACGCTGAATCCAGGTGGTCCACCCCAGGCCTTTGATGCCCGATCCGGTGTAGAAGGTGGGATCAACCGAGCCGTCCGGACGAATGCGTGCCACCCCGTTGGCCTGCACGCCGCCGATGGCATTGAACGGTCCCACAACAACAGCGCCTCCGCTCGGAGTCGTCTTCAGATCCGAGACCAATCCGTCCTGGGGATTGATGGGCACTGGACGGAACCTCGGATCCAGCTCAGGGAACGGCGCCCGGGCGATCCAGCGGCTCAGACTGCCGTTGGCCTCGCTGACGATGAGGCGGCCTTGGGAGTCGATGTGCATGAGGCGATCTCCGCTCAATGCCGCACCCTGCAATGGAATCTCTTCCCGGAGGTGGCCGTTCGGTCCATAGATGATGACTTTCCGGCGGTTGTTCAATTTCACTTCCGCCAGAAATTCGCCGGCCGGAAGGCGCTCAAAAGCGTCCAACTCGTCTCCGGAGACAAGATCTAAATCCAAATCTATTTTGTTCCCATCCGAATATACAACTTTATATTTGTCACTTCCAGAATTGTCACCGGAATATTCAACCAATGCCATCCAACCTCCGCCGAACGGCGTTGCCCAAATGACCATACCTTCTTCATCGGCGCTCCACAGTTCTTTTGTTTTCAACGTCGAGCCACTTTCCCAATCAGCCAAATCGCACTCCAGCAAGATTGGCCTAGATGTTTCTGAAAGATCTGTTCCTAACCCCCAAAGGATCAATGAGTTTGGATTTGAACCAATATACCCTCCTATCTGCAGAAACAATTCTCCTGATTCCAATGAAGGAAAGCCCTGGCGCAGCAGGCGCCCATTCATGTCAAAGGTGGCGATCTCAGGAAAGAGAAAGACGAGGTTGAGCGTGACAATCTCGCTCTCGGTTCTCAGCAGAAGCTTCGTTGTCGTTCTAAAGTCATCCTCCTGAAAATGGTCCGCACTGAAGGCTTGCTGGACCTGCCCGTCCCGGGTCAGCAATGACAACTTCGGGCGATCCTGCCCGTTAACCGTCTTGAAATTCCCCGAGAGGAGCAGCGAACCGTTGGACAGTGGTAGAGAGTTACGGACGATATCGTCCACAAAGGCAATGGACCAACCCCATGTGTCCAATCTTCCATCGGGAAGGACTCGCAAAATTTCACGCCACCCGTCTGACCTCAGCTTGCTGACAATCAGTTTCCCGTCCGGCTGCTCACCGAGGATCGAAATGCTCCAGGGAGACTCCTGCACCGGGAATTGAAACGTGGGATCCCGGTGCATCAGAGGGGAGGCTCCTTCGAGCCTTGCACTGCCGGGAAAAAGCAGGGCGGCCGCCAGCATCAGCACGGCGGAGCGCAGGAAGAGCCAGGCTCTTTCCACGTCAGGAAACACAGGAGCGGCGGAGCGCGCCGCGGGCGGACAGGGGCGGGTAGTCATGGGACAGGAACGTTAAGGATACCTCAGCGGCTCCGGCCACGATCCGCGGGACCACACGATCCAGCGTTTCTCACGGTGCGGCCTCGGGAAAAGTCGCCCGAAACCTCAACCAACCGCGCCATCGCCACTTCCCACTAGGGCTTGCGGCTCCCAAGGTGACATCCCGCCGTTCCTACCCTTCATGATCGGTGGGGCTGTGCTGCCGCACAGCCCTGACTTCCAATCCGCGGCAGCGCCGCCGCGGATCATGGTGCATCCCAACGCGTGGATGCGGGCTGTCGTGGCAGACTCCCCGCGCGTGGACCGTCCGTGCTTGAGGCGCGAACGGGAAGTCACGGACCTGCGGCAGCGGGTCCCTACCAATCCATGTAGGGGCGTGCATGGAACACGGCCCCATCCAATCCCCGGCTTCGTCTCAGCGCTTCACGATCTGCAAAACCTCGCGAATTTCGTCCTCCACGTCCTCCTCCGTCAGCACCAGCCCCCGGACCTCTTCCCGGAGCAACTCCTGCCAGTCGCCTCGCAGCCGTTCGATCGCCTTCTTGATCGCGTCCTCGGATTTCCCCAGTTCGGCCCCCAGCGCGGCATACGGTGTGTCGCGATCTTCGAACACCGCCACGGGCAAAAGACGCAGCAACGCCGGATTGTTCCCTTCCTGGAGCTTTCGCTGGAGCCGCTCACGGACCCGGACCAGCAGCGTGAGCGCCCACTTCCGGTCAAACTCCTGGTCGGGAAGAAGATCGTCCGACGACGGTTCCCACGGCACCGTACCCTCCGCGGGGGGCTCATCCAGCGATCGGGTCACCAGAAGGTTGCGTTTTTGGGCGATCTTTTTTTGCCACTCGTCTTTGATGAACCGTTTCAGGCTGATCAGCAGGAAGGACCGGAACCGGCCACGGCCCTTGCGCACCAGCTTCAAGCGCTCCCTGTCGAGCAGGTGTCCGAAAAACGACTGCGTCAGGTCCAGAGCGTCGTGCTGGGCGTGGCCGTGGCGTCGTATGAAGGCGTAGATGGGCTTCCAATAGTCACGGCAAAGCTGCTCCAACGCTTCACGCTGACGCTCCGGATCGGCATCATTGATGACCACGCCCAACCGGGTCCAGCCCGTCGGCTGAAACTCCGCACCGACGCTGGTGGGCGATAGCCGGGGTAAGCTTGAATCTGCCATGGTTGATAGGCTCGTGGCTGGAGGAGTGGTGGAGAAGGCACCACAGCTTTTCGAAGGAAGCTCCGAACGGCCGTCTGCCGGGAGGAAGACGGGAATCGGTTGGGACGCACGGCAAAATTGTTGGGCGAGAAATGTTCGGCCCGATCGTCTTTCTATGATGGTGGGCTGGATTAGGCGTCGGCCGCCGTTTGCGGCCTGCAACTAGCGTCGCCACACGAGGAATGGTGTCCCTGTCACCGGTCGTCCCGCTACTACACGTGCGAGTGGGTTTCGGAGTGCTGCGATAGGCGAATGTCGCCGGCGATGTACGCGGCCAAGTTCAATTCGGCATCCGCCCCGGCTGATGGAAGTCCGGCCATTGCTGACGATGGGGCTTTTGAGCTGATCAACAAAGCTCATTGGAAGCTTCGCACAGATTCGCCGAGGCGAGATTCCAAATCCTGCACATATCGGGCGCTCAATCCCGCATCGCGCTGGGCGGCCACCATCTCGTCGAAAGCCTGGGAGAGAGACGGACGATCTCGGCTTCTCCCCGGCAAAGGCTGTTGACCGTGGTTGTCGCGTGGAGCTTTGCCGTTTCGAGATCGGCGAAGGACTTTCGCTTGCGAGCCAAACCCTCGTACCAGCAAACGGTAAACGCGGGGCAGCCTCGGGAGGGGAGGCGGATAGATGGTCGCTCGAGCCTGGCCGCTCCGGACGACCGTCGGGGAAGCGGCCCCTTTCATGACAGATTTGTCAGGAATCTGTCAGGAGAAATCAATGAATGCTCAGATTTCCAAAGAAAAATGGCGGGAGTGGCGGGGCTCGAACCCGTAACCTCTGCCGTGACAGGGCAGCGCTCTAACCAGTTGAGCTACACCCCCGCGAACGAGGGAGGCGTGTTGTACGCGAGGCCGGAGAGGGGTCAATACCTTTCTCGGCTGCGCCATTCGCCTGCCCGTCGCCTCAGCAAGGACAGTCCGGGGCTCCAGACGCCACCGGATGAAAGAGCCCGGACTGCGCACGCCAAGGAGGTGGGGGTGGGGGACCCCGCGGAAGAAACGTACCACAGTCCGGACCATGAGGAGGCTATGGAGCGGCGGTTTCATTGTCAACGTTTGCAGGCCTTCTCCCCGGTTTCGGGGACGGTTCCGTCCGGGCCAGAGCCCCTCCGTCTGCCCCAGGCCGACACCGCGTTTATGGAAACAATCCACGCACCCGTTTGGCTTCCCAGACGCGGCGGATGCCCAGGGTGAGTGCGGCGGTCCGCATCGAGATCTTGTCGCGACGGGCCAACTGCAAGGTCTGGTTGTACGCGCCCTCAAGGATTCGAAACAACCGGTCCATGACCTCGCTCTCGGTCCAGAAGAACGACTGCAGCCCCTGCACCCACTCAAAGTAGCTGACCACGACCCCGCCCGCATTGCACAGGATGTCGGGAACCACGAAGACGTCGTCCCGCGCCTCCAGGAGGGCGTCCGCCTCAGGAGTGGTGGGTCCGTTGGCGCCCTCGGCAAGAATCCGGCAGCGAAGCCGGGCGGCATTGGCGCCGGTGATCTGGCGCTCCATGGCGCAGGGCGCCAGCACATCGCATGGCAGCTCCAGGAGTTCGGCATTGGTCATGGGGTCGGCATCGGGGAATCCCCGCAATGTTCCATGCTCCAGCGCCCAGGCGTCCACCCGCGGCATGTCCAGGCCACGCTCGTTGTGGATGCCTCCATTGACATCGCTGACCGCCAGGATGCGCAACCCCTGACGGGAGAGGGACTGCGCGGCAATGGCCCCGACATTTCCATAGCCCTGGACCACCGCGGTGCCGCCGGATGCCTGGAGCCCCAGGGTGTCCATGGCCCGGCCGGCGAGATAGGCGACGCCGCGTCCGGTGGCTTCGCGGCGTCCGAGAGATCCGCCGAGCCCCACCGGCTTGCCGGTCACCACGCCAGGCACGGAATACCCGGCATGCACCGAGAAGGTGTCCATCATCCAGGCCATGGTCTGTTCATTGGTGCCCATGTCCGGGGCCGGAATATCCAATTGGGGTCCGATGAAGCCCACCAGTTCCTGAGTGAAACGGCGGGTCAATCGCTCGAGTTCTCCCGCGGACAACCGCCGGGGATCCACCGCCACCCCTCCCTTGGCGCCTCCATAGGGGAGTCCGGCCAGGGCGCATTTCCAGCTCATCCACATGGCCAGGGCCGCCACCTCCCCCAGGGATACTTCAGGATGGTAGCGAATCCCTCCCTTGGTCGGGCCCAGCGTGAGGTGATGCTGCACGCGGTAACCTGAATAGACGCGCAGGGTGCCGTCATCCATCCGGACCGGGACCGCGACCACCAGGGATCGCTTGGGCGCCTTGAGCCGCTCGCGTTCGGATTCGGACATGCCGAGGCGCGCGGCGACCCGGTCCAATTGCCGGCAGGCCATGTCAAAGGTGGGGTCCGAATAAATGTTCATTCGTGTTGCGGTCCATCGTGCCTCGAAGACGGCGTCTGGCAATGCGCCCGTCGGTCGGAGGCCCGCAGTTCGTGACAGGCGCGCGGAGCGCTCTCACCCTTCCGCGATGGCCGATCCGATTCCGTCCGATCACCCCCCTCTCGTGGATCGCGAGGCTCTGGAGCAGCGCGAGCGCCGCACGCTGGCGCCCTACGCGCAGTTCAGCGCCGCGACCCGCGGCCGGATCCATCCCGAGGATCCCCCGGTCCTGCGCACCCAGTTTCAGCGCGACCGCGACCGGGTCATCCACAGCCGCGCCTTCCGCCGACTGGAGTACAAGACGCAAGTATTCCTGAACGGCACCGGCGACCATCTCCGCACGCGGCTGACCCACACCATGGAGGTGGCGGCGATTGCCCGAAACCTCGCGCGTCCTCTCGGGCTGAACGAGGATCTCGCCGAGACCATCGCCCTGGCCCATGACCTCGGGCACTCGCCCTTCGGGCACAAGGGCGAGCACGCCCTCGATCGGCTGATGAAGGACCACGGCGGCTTCGAGCATAACCGCCAGAGCCTGCGCGTGGTCGAATTGCTGGAGCGGAAGTATCCCCGCTTCACCGGCCTGAACCTCTCGTGGGAAGTCCGGGAAGGCCTGGCCAAACACCAGTCCGAATTCCCCTTGCCCCCCGGCGCCGAAAACATCCCCCGGCGACAGCCCTCCCTTGAGGCGCAACTGGCGAATCTGGCGGACGAAATCGCCTATTACAGCCACGACCTGGACGACGGCCTCGACTCCGGATTACTTGATGAAAAGCGCCTCCGGTCCGACGTGCAGGTGTGGGCAGGCGCGGCCCAGGAAGTCCGGCGGCGATTTGGCGCCCTGCCCGCGGAAAGCCGCCGCTACTACATCATTCGGCAGATCATTGACGAGCAGGTGACCGATGTCGTGGAAACCACCCTGCGGAATCTGGTCGCCGCGGGGGTGGATTCCGCGGACGCGGTACGCGCGTCGCGGCGTCCGCTGGTCGGCTACAGCGCCGGACGCCGCCGCGCCAATCTGGACCTGCGACGGTACCTGTACCGGAACCTGTACTACAATCCGGCCATCAACGAGCCCAACCGCCGCGCCGTGCGGCTCCTGGCGGACGTGTTTCAGCACTTTCTCGCCCACCCCGAGAGTATGGGACGATTGGCTCGGGGTGCGATCGAGTCGGCCGGACTGCACCGCGCCGTCTGCGACTACGTCGCCAGCATGACCGACCGCTACCTTCTCCGCGAACACCAGCGGCTGTTCGGATTGAGCCTCCCCATTTAGCCATTCCAGAGCTGTCGAGGGTCCGGCGCCTCACGCAACGGGCGCAAAGGCCGCGAGGTGAAGGAATGCATTTTCGTACGGGACCTGAATCCCTGAAAGGGGAAAGGGCGCGGTTCATCCGCCCGTCAATTCCTCCAACTCGTGCCGCAGGATGGCCAGCGCGGCAGTGGCGGCGGTTTCGACACGGAGGACGTGCGGCCCCAGTCCAATGGGCCGGGCTCCGGCGTCCCGAAACGCCGCATACTCCGCAGGGGAGAAGTCGCCTTCGGGTCCGATGATCAATCCGACCGAGGCGGGCGGGCGGCCTTGCGCGGACCGAAACGTCTCCAGCGCCCGGCGCGGCGACTGGACGGGAAGTTCCAGGGAGGCGATGAGGAGCAACTCCGGAAGCGCTCCCTGCGCGATCCAGCGGGCGGGCGTCACCGGACGTTCCACCGCCATGCGCCACACATTGCCCGACTGCTTGGCGGCTTCGACCGCGAGCGCCTCCCAGCGCAACTGCTTGGCGTCCGCGTCGTCCGGCCGGCTCACGCTCCGATCGGCGGCCAGCGGTATGAGGCGGGAGCAGCCCAGTTCCACCGCGCGGTGCAGCAGTCCTTCCATCGCCGGGCCTTTCGCAATGGCCTGCAGCAACTCCATGCGGCAGGTCGGCGGCGGGTGTTGCCACTGGCGTTCGATCCGCACGATCACCTCGCGCCCCTCAACCGACGCCACCGCGCCCTCTCCAACCCCTCCCGCGCCATCCAGCACCCGCACCGCCTCCCCGGGCCGCACGCGCAGCACCCGCGCCGCATGATGCGCCTCTGCATCCGGCAGGCGAAGTTCCCGGATGTTGGTCGGAATCTGGGGGACAAAGAAACGATGCATTCCCTGGAGCGCCGGACGGACGGTGCAGCGCGGGCGAACCGATGACAAGATTGGGACGGCGGCCTGCCGGCGGTCGCTCGGCGCGGTACTCCCACTCACGCAACGGCCGCCAAGGGAGGAGCCTCGTTGCGCCCTTGCCGTGGGCCTCGTTTTGCGTTTGCCCGAGCCTCACCCCATGGAGGCCAGGGCCGCACTGGGGAACCGGCGAGGCGCTGCTCCACCCATTCAATCCATGGAATTCGGAGTCTTGGCCCTCCACTCCGCGGCCGTTGCACCCCTGGCGTGAGGCCGAAGACCCCCGGTGACATACCTCGAACATAAGCGAAGGAGCGGCCTGTTTTCCACCATCCGGGACGGCCCTAATCGTGCCGTCCGCACACATTTCCAAAAACCTTTTGCGTTGCGGGAAAAGCGTCCGGTAGGTTTTTCCGGATGGCGACGGGCGACCGTTCGCCTGGCACGAAATCCACAAGACATGCATTCGTATCCGTCGCTTCCCGGTTCCCTGTACCGCCCGGAGTATGAACACGACGCCTGCGGCGTCGGGTTCATCGCGAACATCAGCGGGCGCAAGGAGCACCGGATCATCCAGTATGCGCTGGAGGCCCTGGCCAGCCTCGCCCATCGCGGGGCGCTGGATGCCGACGCCAAGACCGGCGACGGCGCGGGCATTCTGGTCCAGCTTCCCACGGTTTATTTCAAGCGCGAGGCGGTCCGCCTCGGAGTTCAAGCGGTCGAAGAGGAGGACCTCGGCGTCGGGGTGATCTTCGCCCCGGCCGGCAACAAATACGTGGTCGCCAAGTGCCGCCAGTTCGTGGAAGAGGCCTGCGCGCGCTACGGCATCCACTTCCTGGCCTGGCGTCCGGTGCCCACCAACCCGCGCTGCCTCGGGGACAAGGCGCGGCAGACGATGCCGGAAATCCTGCACTGCCTGCTCGGACGCGACCTCTCCTGGAGCGCCGATGAATTCGAGCGGAAGCTTTTTCTCGCCCGCAATCATGCCGAACGGGCGGCGATGGCCGAGAAGGTGGACGGCTTCTATTGCCCGTCGTTCAGCGCCCGCACCATCGTGTACAAGGGCCTGTTCAACGCGCCGCAACTGCCCAAGTTCTACCTCGACCTCAAGGATCCCCTGTTCGCCTCGGCGCTGGCCATCTATCACCAGCGCTATTCGACGAATACCTTTCCCACCTGGCACCTGGCGCATCCGTTCCGGATGCTCGCCCACAACGGCGAGATCAACACGCTGCTGGGGAACAAAAACTGGACCCGCGCCCGGGAGACCGAATTGGAATCCGCGGTGTGGGGCGAGGAAGTGGAGACGCTCCGGCCATTGATCCAGCCGGGCGGATCCGATTCCGCCGCGCTCGACAACGCCCTGGAGGTGCTGGATCTCTCCGGGCGCCACCTCCTGCACTCGGTCACCATGCTGGCGCCCGAGGCGTGGGAGAACAGCCCGGGCCTCGATCCCAAGGTTCGCGATTATTACGAATACCACGCCTGCCTGAACGAACCGTGGGACGGCCCCGCCGCCGTGGTGTTTTCCGACGGCCGCATCATCGGCGCGACGCTCGACCGCAACGGGCTGCGCCCGGCCCGCTACAAGATTTACAGCGACGGCCTCATGGTCATGGGCTCGGAGGTCGGCGTGGTGGCGCTGGAGGAGAAGGACGTCGTCCGCAAAGGGCGCCTGGGTCCCGGAAAAATCCTGGCCATTGACACGGTGGCCGGGAAGTTCCTGGACAACGACGAGGTCAAGGCCTTCGTGGCCTCACAGCAGCCCTATGGGGAATGGCTGAAGGGGCAGCTTTTCGACCTGGAGCCGCACGCGCGTCCGATGGCGGCGGTTCACAAGCCGGTCAACCTGCTGGACCTGACCCTTCAACAGATCACGTTCGGGTGGGACCAGGAGCAGTTGGAAGTGCTGCTGGAGCCCATGGCGGTGTCGGGCGTGGAACCGGTCGGCTCCATGGGCGACGACACGCCCATCGCCGTGCTGTCCAAGCGGCCCCGGCTGCTCTTCGACTACTTCAAGCAACTCTTCGCCCAGGTCACCAATCCCCCGATTGATTCGATCCGCGAAAAGGTCGTGATGTCGCTGCGCACCACGCTCGGCGCGCGGCGTTCCTGGCTGGAGGAAACCCCGGAGCACGCCAAGCAGGTCCGAATCGCCTCGCCGTTCCTGTTCGACTACGAACTGGCGGCCCTGCAGACGATTCCCGACCCGGCGTTCCGGGCGGTCTCGATCCCCTGCCACTTCAACCCGGCCAACGGCGCAGACGGTCTCGAAGAGGTGCTGAACCAACTGATCCAGCAGGCCGAATCCGCCGTGGACTCTGGTCACAGCCTGCTGATCCTCAGCGACCGGGGTGTGGACGCCCAGAAGGCGCCGGTGCCGATGCTGCTGGCGGTGGGCGCCGTGCACCATCACCTCATCCGCTCGGGCAAGCGGCTCCGCTGCTCCCTGGTCTGCGAAAGCGGCGAGGCCCGCGATGTGCATCATTTCGCGAGCCTGATCGGATTCGGAGCCAGCGCCGTGAACCCCTACGTGGCCATTGACTCGGTGCGCGAAGCCGTGGAGGCCGGCCGCTACGGCGCGCTGACGCTCGACCAGTCCCTGGCGAATTTCCGCAAGTCGGTCGAGTCGGGCCTGCTCAAGGTCATGGCCAAGATGGGCATTTCCACCCTGGCCAGCTATCACGGCGCCCAGATCTTCGAAGCCATCGGCCTTGGTCAAAAGGTGGTGGACCAGTGCTTTTTCGGCATCACCAGCCAGATCGGCGGCATCGGGTTCCGGGACATCGCCGAGGACGCGCTGCGGCGCCACCGGGGGGCCTTTGCAGCGCCGGAGACGGCGGTGCTCGACGTGGGCGGCAACTACCGGGTGGCCAAGGGCGGCCGGGGCGAATATCACGCCTACAATGCCCAGGTGGTGGGCACGCTGCACCGATTCCTGAAGAGCGGACAGCCGCAGGAATTTATCAAATACATGGATGCGGTGGAAAAGCGCGAGCCAGTGAGCCCGCGGGACCTGCTGCAGTTCAAGCCGGGCACCACTCCGGTGCCGGTCGAGGAAGTCGAGGGCGTGGAGGAGATCCGGCGGCGGTTCACCACGGCGGGGATGTCTCTCGGGGCGCTCTCCCCGGAGGCGCACGAATGCCTCGCGATCGCGATGAACAGCATCGGCGGGAAGTCGAACTCTGGCGAGGGGGGCGAGGACCCGGCACGCTACTCCACCGAGAAGAACTCCGCCATCAAGCAGGTCGCTTCGGGCCGGTTCGGCGTGACTCCGGCCTACCTGGCCAGCGCCTCCGAGATCGAAATCAAGATGGCCCAGGGGGCCAAGCCGGGCGAGGGCGGACAACTGCCGGGCCACAAGGTCAGCCCGCTCATCGCGCGGCTGCGCTACAGCGTGCCCGGCGTGCCCCTCATCTCGCCGCCGCCGCATCACGACATCTATTCCATCGAGGACCTCGCCCAGCTCATCTACGACCTCAAGCAGGTGAATCCCCGGGCCAAGGTCTGCGTGAAACTGGTGGCCTGCGCCGGGGTGGGCACGGTGGCCGCGGGCGTGGCCAAGGCCTATGCCGACGTGGTGCTCATTTCGGGCCATGACGGCGGCACGGGCGCCTCACCGCTGAGTTCCATCAAGAACACCGGCGGCCCCTTCGAATTCGGCCTCGCCGAGGCCCAGCAGACGCTGGTGCTGAACGATCTGCGGTCGCGCATCGTGCTGCGCACCGACGGGGGCATGAAAACCGGACGGGACATCGTGCTGGCCGCCCTGCTCGGCGCCGAGGAGTTCAACTTCGGCACCGGCGCCCTGGTCGCCGCGGGCTGCGCCATGTTCCGCGTCTGCCACCTCAACACCTGTCCGGTCGGCGTCGCCACCCAGAAGGAGGAGCTGCGCCTCAAGTTCCGGGGCAAGCCCGAGAATCTGGTGACCTTCTTCAACGCCGTGGCCCAGGAGGTGCGCGAAATTCTTGCGCAGCTCGGATTCCGGAGGCTGGAGGACGTGGTGGGCCGCACCGACCTGGTGGAGGTGCGTCCGCTGTCCGAATTCCCTGAGGAGGTCCGCGCCAAGATCGCCAGCCTGCAGCTCGACAAGCTGCTCTATCAGGTGGACCCCAGCGGGACCCTGCCCCGCGTGCACACCCGCGAGCGCAACGAGCGATTTGGCGACAGTTCGCTGGATGACCGGATCCTCAACGACGCGCGGATGGCCTTTCAGGGCAAGGGCGGGTCGAAGCTCACCTACAAGATCAACAACACGCGCCGGAACATCGGCACCAAGGTCTCGGGACAGATCGGATTCCAGTACGGGGACGCCGGGCTGCCGAACGGCTCCATTGACATCACGCTCAAAGGCAGCGCCGGACAGAGCCTGGGCACCTTCCTGGCCAACGGCGTGCGCCTCAAGCTGATCGGTGAGGCCAATGACTACGTGGGCAAGGGCATGAACGGCGGCGAGATCATCGTGCGGCCGCCCGACGGGGTGAAGTATTCGTGGTCGGACAACAGCCTCGTCGGCAACACCTGCTTTTACGGCGCCACGGGCGGACGTCTGCTGGTGGCCGGGCAGGCCGGCGAGCGGTTCGGCGTGCGCAATTCGGGCGGCACCGCCGTGGTCGAGGGCGTGGGCGACCATGGTTGCGAATACATGACCGGCGGCATGGTCGTGGTGCTGGGGGAGACCGGACGCAACTTCGGCGCGGGCATGTCGGGCGGCCGCGCCTATGTGTACGACCCGGAGGAGGCATTCCCCAAGCGATACAACCCCGGCATGATCGGGATCGAACGCTTCAGCGACGAGGCGGAGGCCAAGCAGGTGGAAGCGCTGATCTTCGCCCACCTCGAAGCCACCGAATCGCCCCGAGCCAGCGAAATCCTCAAGAATTGGTCGGCGGCCAAGAATCAGTTCTGGGTGGTGGTGCCGCATCCGGCAGCCGCCGGACCCGGAGCGCCGCCGGTCAATGAACCGGAGACCGCCAATGCCGGAGGCTCTGCTTCGGCTGATGCGGGGAAGAAAGCGACGGCAGCAGCGAAGGGGTAGGAGGGTTTTTTGTTCGTGGTTTGTGGTTCGCCAAGGGTCTCTTGGCTGCCTTCCTCATTCCAACTTCATCATTCCCACTTTCCCCCCACCCCCTACCCTGCGGCCCGACGGTTTGATTGTTTATGAGCAAACTCGACGACATCTACTCGAAACTGCAGGTCAAAACCGGCGCCAAACTGGCCCTCGTCGTTCTCGACGGACTGGGCGACATCGCCACCCGGGAACAGGGCTGGATGACCCCCTTGGAGGCGGCGTTCACCCCGAACCTGGATGGGCTGGTGGGCGCCGGATGTGCCCAGGGACGCATGATCCCGGTGGCTCCGGGCATCACCCCCGGGTCCGGACCGGGCCACCTCGCCCTCTTCGGATACGACCCCATCGAATGGGAAGTGGGCCGCGGTGTGATTGAGACCCTGGGGCTCGGTATCGAGTTGAAAAACGGCGACGTGGCGGCCCGCGCCAATTTCTGCACGCTCGACGAACAGGGGCGGGTGACCGACCGGCGTGCCGGCCGGATCGCCACCGAAGTCTGCGAACGCCTCTGCGGCATCTTGTCCTCCAAGGTCAAGAAGATCGGGACCACCCAGGTGCTCATCTATCCGGGCAAGGAACACCGGTTCGTGGTGGTGTTCCGCGGCGCCGGACTCGAAGGTCCGCTGACCGATACGGATCCCAACCGCGAGGGATTGCCCATCGCCAAGGCGCAGCCCGTGAACCCGGACAGCGCCGGCCAGGCCAAGGTCGCCAAGCTCATCGCCGATTTCTACAAGGCGGCCCTGCCCCTGCTGGCGAAGGAGCGCCCGGCCAACGGATTCCTCATGCGCGGCGTCGCGCACCAGCCCGACATTCCGACTTTTGAACAACGCTACGGTCTCAAGGCCGCGGCGCTCGCCGTGTACCCGATGTACAAGGGGCTGAGCCAGCTCGTCGGCATGGTCAAGATCGAGGGCCCGGAGACGATCGCCCAGCAGTTTGAGCGGTACGTGCAGGAGTACGACCGCTACGACTTCTTCTTCATCCACTACAAGTACACCGACAAGGCCGGGGAGGACGGCAACTTCGCCGCCAAGGTGAAGGCCATCGAGGACTTCGATGCCGCGCTCCCGATTTTTCTGGCGCGCAAGCCCGACGTGCTGGCGATCACCGGGGATCATTCCACGCCCTGCGCGTTGAAGGGCCACTCCTGGCATCCGCAGCCGGTGCTCCTGCATTCGCCCTACAGCGGATCCGACAAACTCCTGCGCTTCACCGAGACCGGAGCCAATCAGGGCAGTCTCGGCATCTTCGAGGCGAAGTACCTCATCCGCCTCATGCAGGCGAACGGGAAGATGTTCGACAAGTACGGGGCGTGAGTGAGGGCAGTGGTCCGTGATCAGTAATCGGTGGTCCGTGGTCGCCAGCACATCCTGCGGTCGCCTCCGACGGGACTCCTACACAACGCCCATTTGAAAGCTGTGATCCTTGCTGCCGGGAAGGGAACCCGGATGGGTTCCCTGACGCAGGACGTGCCGAAACCCATGCTGCGCGTCGAGGGACGCCCCATCCTGGAGCACATCCTCGACGGGCTGCTCGGAGCGGGAATCCGCGAGGTTTGCTTCGTCACGGGCTGGCGCGCCGAGGTCATCGAGTCCCATTTCGGCGACGGCTCCCGCTGGGGCGCCCGGATCTCCTACGTGCGCCAGGAGGTGCAGAACGGCACCGGCAAGGCCCCGGAATATGCCCGGGCCTTTGTCGGCGATTCGGACTTCCTGCTCACCTACGGCGACATCCTGGTGCGTCCCGAGACCTATCAGCGCATGCGTCGGCGCTGGGAGGAGGGGAATTTCGCCGCCCTGCTCACCGTGACCGAGGGACAGGATGTCACCCAGGGCGGCCTGAACTTTTTCGACGATCAGTTTCGCCTCACGCGGCTTGTGGAAAAGCCTTCGGCAACCCAACTGGAGGAACTGCGCCGCACCGGCTGGCTCAAGCCGGGCGAACCGGTGTGGTACAACGCCGGCATCTATTTGTTCCGTCCCCCCCTCTTCGACTACACCGCCCGCCTGCAACCGTCGCCCCGCGGCGAGTACGAGCTGACCGACGCCATCAGCGCGATGGTCGCCGACGGCCGGGAAATCGCCGGCCTTCCCATCGAAGGCCGTTGGGTGGACGTTCGAGATCCCGCCGTGCTGGCCACCCTGCAGGCGGATGCCGGCCCTTGAGAACTCAGCGATTCGGATCAACCGCGAATGGACGCCAATAAAAAACGCGGTTGAAGGGAGTGGAGGACCATTCGCGGTTCTCTTCTGAATCGTTAACCCCAGCGGGCCCGCCACGGCACCGGCGCTGCGGGACACCTTGGCTGGGTGGACCCCGATGGATTGAAGCCCTTTCCGGATTGCTGGCCGGTGGAGGGGTTCCTACTTTTCGCCCCCATGAAAGGTTCTGTTGCCTCCCTGCTGACTGCCGCGGCGCTTCTCACCGGATTTCCTGCCGTCGCCCAGGTGGATCCGGAGGATTTCCGCCGCCTCAATGGCACGGTCGAATCCCTGATCGAGGGCCAGGAGAGCCTGCGGCGCCAGATCCAGGAGCTCCGGCAGCAGGTGGAAAAACTGCGTTCGGAAAATGCGCAACTTCAGCAGGAAATCGCCGCCCAGAAGGACTTCGTCACCCGGGAGCAGTTGAACCAGGTCGTGGAACAGCTCCGCGAAGTGGACCGCCGCCGTTCCGCGGACGCCGAGTACGTCAAGACCCAGCTCTCCGATATCGCGACGGAAGTGAGCAAGTCTGTGGCGGCCGCCGCCAAGGAACCCCCGCGCCCCAAGAATCCAGTGCGCTCCGGCGAATCCCGGGGAACCGGGGAGGGCGGAACCACTCCCGCCGGTAACGACCTCAAGCTTCCCGAGTACATGTACGAACATGTGGTGAAGTCCGGCGAGACGGTCGGCGCCATCATTGCCGCCTATAATCAGGAGAAGGGCCTGAAGGTCACCCTGGCGCACGTCCTGGCCGCGAATCCGACACTCAAAGACCCGAAACGGCTGCGCGCCGGCCAAAAGCTGAATATTCCCGAAGTGAAGTAGGCGCGCCGGCTGAAACGCGGCGCGGCGTCAGCACCTCAGCGCGTGCGGATCACCCGCGTCCGGGCCAGCACATCGTGAAGCGCCCGTTTCTCGGGATGTACCGCCGCCAGCAGATATCCGGCGCCCAGGAGCAGACCGCTCAGGATCTCGCCCGCGTGACGCACCAAGGCGCGGCTGTACCCCAGGGGAGAGCCGTCCTCCCGGACCACCTGCAACCCGAACGCCTGCTTTCCGGGCGTGGCGCCGCGGGCGCCGTGGAATCCTCCAAAGTAGGCAAAACCCAGCGGGAGATTGATCGCCAGCGAAGTGAGCAGCACCCGCAACGTGGTGTCGGGATCCGGCGTATTGGCCTTCCACTGCGCCCAAAACTCCTGCTGAAGCCGCGCCAAGGGCTCCGCCCAGGGAAAGGTGATCAGGGCCGCCACGACGGAGAGGATCACCCAATCCACGGCATAGGCGGCCGTCCGGATCCAAAATCCGGCGGGAACCAGCGCGTCGCAGGCAGCCGGGGGGGAAGCGGGCACCACGGGAGGTGCCGCGACCGGCGGCGGGAGGTCCCACTTCAATTCATCCCAGCCGGAAGCGGGACGCCACCGTCCTTCGTCGCTGCGCCATACCGGCGTCCCATGGGAAACGCGCCCTTCCTCGCACCAGAGACGCAGTTCCTCCAGGCTGGCGGGACCGTATTCCAGCCCGTCCCCTCCGATCATCTTGTATTGTGCGGACATCCGTGGCGCGGCTGAATAGGCGGCTCTCTGGCGAACCGCAACGATTTTGCCTCGGTCCGCGTCGGAAATTTGCCCCCGGGATCCTTTCTCCTTTGCGCCTTCGGCGCCCTCGGCGTGAGGCCTCACACGAGGGACACAAAGGACGCCGTGGAAGAAACTGTCTAAAACGGGGGCGATTTTGCCCGCCCCCTTCCGCATCGCAAATTCCCCTGCCCTGGCAGTTTTGCGTCCTTGGCGTGAGGCACAGAGTCTCCAATGGCATCGTTGCCGCTCTCGCTTTTGGTTGTGGACGCGGTCTAGGGTCGCTCCTGCGTGGCCGCGCCGATCCTCAAATCACTCCGGGCGCTGGCGGATCCCACCCGCCTGCGCATCGTCGCTCTCTTGGAGCAGGCAGAACTGTCGGTCAATGAGCTTCAAGAGATCACCCGGCTCGGACAGTCCCGCATTTCCACTCACCTCGGCCTTCTGAGCGATGCCGGCCTCCTGTCGTCGCGCCGCGATGGAAAGCGCACCTTCTACCGTCTCAACCGGCAGGCCGGCGCCGAAGTGTCCGAATTCACCCGCCTGGCCATCCGGGGCGCGGGCGAACTGCCCGAACACGAGGGAGACCAGGTCAATCTGCGCCGGATACTGGCGCGGCGCGAAGAGCAGGCGCAGGTGTACTTCAACCAGGTGGCCGGACGGTTTGACCGCAGTTACGGCCCCGGACGATCCTGGCAGGCTTTCGGACACCTCCTCCTGCGGATGCTGCCGCCGCTGGTCGTGGCCGACCTGGGATCCGGCGAGGGGCTCTTGGCAGAGTTGCTCGCGCGGCGGTGCCGCAAGGTCATTGCCGTGGACAACTCCGCGCGCATGGTCGAGTTCGGCGCGCGAAAGGCGAAGAAGAACGGGCTCAAGAACCTGGAGTTCCGCCTGGGCAACCTTCAAAGCCCTCCGATCGCCCCCGAAAGCGTGGATGTGGTGGTCCTGAGCCAGGCGCTGCACCACGCCGAAGAACCGGCCCAGGCCCTCAACGCGGCATTTGCGATCCTGAAACCGGGCGGGCAACTGCTGCTGCTGGACCTCGTCCGCCACGGGTTTGAACGCGCGCGGGAACTTTATGGGGATCGCTGGCTGGGATTTGCCGAGGCCGATCTTCACCGATGGCTGGAAGCCGCGGGCTTTCGTTCGATCGAAATCAGCGTCGTCGCCCGCGAGGAGCAGGAACCCCATTTCGAAACCCTGCTGGCGGCCGCGGAGAAGCCCGGAGGAGACGGTCACCAGACGTGACCGCGGGCTTGGCGCCTCCTCCATCCTCCCGTTACGCCGCCGCCGCCTGCTCCAGTTGGCGTTGCAAGCGGTCGAGGTTGGCCTCGATCAGATCCAAATACTCGTTGCGTCCGGTGACCGGGTTCACCAGAAACCGGTGCAGCCCGCGAAAATCCTGCTCCACCTTGGGCAACACGTAATGCCGCCAAAACCCCGGAGTCTTGCGGATCAAGTCCTCGGCTGAGGCGAACACCGCTCCGCCGCTCCCGCCGCGGCCGTGATTGTGGGCGGCGGACTCGGCGAACTCGAGGTAGAGGATCGGCAGCTTCTCCAGATAATCGGCCGCCGCCATCTGCCCCAGCAGGTCGGCGGTGCCCAGGGCATGGCCCGCGATGCGCTCCTCTTCCCCGGCGAATTGGAGGGCGCTGATGTTCACGCCGAGCCCGGTGCAGCGGATCATGCTCTGCACCGCCTGGATCTGACGCATCGTAAATCCCTGGGCCGCCAGGAAGCGTTCCGCAAAGTCGCACGAGCGGTTGACGTGCGTGGCCGTGTATTTGGCCCCGGTGCCCTGAAGATCGTCCCGCCGCTTCAAGTAGCCGGTGTCATGCAGCAGGATCGCCGCCAGCCCGAGCTGGAAGGTTTCCTCACGCAACACGGGCTTGGCGCCCGCCTCGGCCCGGCGTCGCAGCAGGGTCGAAAAACACAGGGTGCCCTGCAGCGTGTGCTCCAGGTCATGGTATCGGGCGTCAATCGCCTGAAATTCGGGATGTTTCCCGGCAAAACAGTCCACCACTCCCCGAAACATCCGGCCGACAAACCCCTGATCTCCAGCGGGAAACAAGCGCCAATAATCTTGCGCCACCCGCTGCTCCACGGCTTGCACATCCGACGTGTCCACCTCCAGTGACATCCAGGTACTGCATATCATAATTGGCCAAATCGTCACGGCAAAACTGGGCCCGGACGGGGCCACAGCTTCAACGCAGGGAGGAACCAGACGGAGCCCTGAGAGAAAGGAGCTCCCATGAAGAATCCGGTTCCACGAGGCGTCCGGGTGGGACACGGTTGATCCCATGAAAACGCTGCTCCTCATCCTGATCTCGATTCTCGCCACCCGGGCCGCCCTGTGCGCCGACAAACAGCTTCTGCTCATCGCGGGAGTGCCCAGCCATGGCAAGGAGGAGCATGAGTTCCGCGCAGGCGCCCTCCTGCTGGCGGACGCCCTCAACCGGATTCCCGGATACCACGCCACGGTGGCCAGCAACGGGTGGCCGGCGGATCCCAAGGCGCTGGAGTCGGCCGACGCCATCCTGCTGTACGCCGACGGCGGCGACGGGCATCCCGCCATCCGTCCGGACCGGCTGAAGCTGCTGGACGCCCTGGCGGCTCGCGGGGTGGGCATCGGAGCCGCGCATTACGGCGTGGAGGTTCCCAAGGGCGATCCAGGCAACGCCATGCTCCGCTGGACCGGCGGCTATTTCGAAACGTTCTGGAGCGTGAATCCGCATTGGATTGCCCGGTTCACGTCCTTTCCCAACCATCCCATCGCCCGCGGCCTGAAACCGTTTGAGATCAACGACGAATGGTATTTTCACATGCGGTTCGTCCCCGGGATGCAGGGCGTGACCCCGGTGCTGAGCGCGGTGGCGCCGGCCGAAACGATGAACCGCGGCGACGGCCCCCACTCCGGGAATCCGGCCGTCCGGGAATCGGTCAAGAAGAGCGAACCCCAGGTGCTGATGTGGGCCTATGAACGTCCGGGCGGCGGGCGCGGATTCGGCTTCACCGGGGGGCACTTCCACCGGAACTGGGCCGACCCCAACGTCCGCAAGGCGGTCCTCAACGCGCTGGTCTGGATTGCCGGCGGCGAGGTGCCCCCTGACGGCGTGGACTCGACGGTCACATCGGATCAATTGAGCCGGAACCTGGATCCGAAATAGCGGGCTCCGGAACAAGGCCGCGGAGGCCCACCGTCACCAGGAAATGGGTTTCTCCTCTTCGCGACCCCTGCTCCCGTTGCGTAAGGCTCCGTCGCATCCCTGCAAAAGAGTATCGCGAATGATTGCCAATGAACCCGAATTTCAGGGGAGAAAGCCGCAGGGAAGGAGATGGAAAATCTGTCATCCAACGGTGACGCCACCCGGCGCCCTCCAGCCGCGTTTCGCCATTGGGGGGGCGTTTTTTTTTGGGCGTCTCTTCGCGCCCGTTCGCGGTGGATCTGAATCCGCTCAGGACGCCTCGACGTCATCGCTCCGGGCCAACCGCATCACCATCCCCCCGGCGACGAGCAGTCCGACGGCACCGGCCAGCAGCGGCCAGGGAAGATGTTCGGCGTCGGACGAGGGATCGGCGGACGTTCCGACCAGATCGGGCCTCAATCGGATGAGCAGCCAGGAAGCCGCATTGTTGACCGCGTGCATCAGCATGCAAAGGCCGAGGGAACGCGTGCGCAGGTAGGCCCAGCCGATCACCAGGCCGATCCACGTCGCATAGACGAACTGCCATGGGTTCAGGTGAATCGCGCCGAAAATCAGCGCCGAGGTCACGATCGCCCACACGGGATTCCACCGGGCCAGCATCGCCCGAAGAACCACACCCCGGCACAGGAACTCCTCCACCACGGGCGGAATCACCACGAGCAGGAGAAACGAGCTGATCGGGTCCGCCGTGGAGAACAACTCCTCGAACACCTTCGCCACGAACTCGGGCATCGGCCACCAGAGCTCGGTCAGGATGCCAATCTCCAGAGCCCAAACCCAGGCGCCCAGACTGAGCAGCACCCCGGCCGCCAAGGCGGTGCCACCCGGGAGCCGAAGCCGAAACAAATCGCGAAGGGGCCTCCCCAACAGCAGGGGCATCAGCGGCAGGAGGCCGCCAAACGCCAGCACCACGGCGAGGCCGGTCAGCCACGAGCCCAGCGATGCGGGCTTGCGGACCCACATCATCGCCGCCGTGAGCGCCACCTGGATCGCCACCAGCAGAACCAAATAGAGCGCCGTCACGCCGACCGCCGCGCTGACGAACGGCTCCCGGTATGCCCCGATTTCGGCGGATGACCCCCACAGCGGCGCAGCGGCGGCAGGAGGAGGCGAGGGCGGTGATGGCAGGGAATCCTCGCTCACGGTTCAAAACGCTGACCTGCGGCGTCGAAGGCGTCCATCCTCCAATCGCCATTTGACCGCCGCAACCCCCCGGCATTCTATCTCCGCACCACCATGAAGTTCCGTGTCCCGTCCCAGGCCGCGCTGGCCGCGATCGCCCTCCATCTTCCGCTCCTCGCCGATGCCTCCCGAGCCGGCAAAGCCCAGGCCCTGGAGCAGTTGAAGCAGATGCAGGTGGCCGACGGCCTCGCCGTGGGCCTCTTCGCCCTCGAACCCATGGTGGTGAATCCGACCGATCTCGATGTGGACGCCCGCGGGCGCGTCTGGGTCACCGAAGGGGCCAACTACCGGTCCACCTTCCAGAAATGGGGCGTGCTGCGCCCCGAGGGGGACCGGATCCAGATCCTCGAGGACACCGATGGCGACGGCTCGGCCGATGTCGCCAAGACCTTCTACCAGGATCCCTCCATCAACACGGCACTGGGCATCTGCGTGCTGGGGAATCGCGTGATCGTGTCGGCGTCGCCCTACATTTTCATTCTCACCGACACCGACGGGGATGACGTCGCCGACCGGCGCGAGTTGATGTTCACCACGAATCCAAAGTCCGCCGACCACGACCACGCCGCGCACGCCTTTGTCTTCGGTCCGGACGGCAAGCTGTACTTCAATTTCGGCAATGCCGGCGGATTCCTCCGGAGACCGCCGGCGTCCCTCCAGTCGGTGCCGCTGCATGGAACCCTCGATCCCGCGGCGCTCGCCTCCGGGGAAGTCGTCCGCGACGTGCTCGGACGCCCCGTGAGCGACCAGGGAAAGCCCTACCGCCAGGGCATGGCCTTCCGGTGCGATCCGGATGGTTCCCACGTGGAGGTGCTCGGACACAATTTCCGCAACAACTACGAAGTCGCTGTGGATTCCTTCGGCACCGTGTGGCAGCCCGACAATGACGACGACGGCAACCAGGGCGTGCGGGTGAATTACGTGATGGAGGGTGGAAACTTCGGGTATGTGGATGAACTCACCGGCGCCGGCTGGGGAAAGAAACGCACCAATTGGGAGAAGGATGTCCCCCTCCGCCATTGGCATCTCAACGACCCCGGCGTGGTGCCCAACCTGCTCCAGACCGGCGCGGGTTCGCCGACCGGTATGGCCGTTTATGAGGGGAGCTTGCTCCCCGCCGTTTTCCGCGGGCAGATGATCCACTGTGACGCCGGGCCGCGAGTGGTACGATCATATCCGGTCTTGTCGTCCGGCGCCGGCTACACCGCGACCATGACCAACGTGCTGTCGAGCGCCGACGACTGGTTTCGTCCGAGCGACGTCGCCGTCGGTCCCGACGGCGCCTTGTACGTCGCCGATTGGAACGACGCCGGCGTGGGCGGACACTACATGGCGGACCAGAAGCTGGAGACCATGACCGGGCGCATCTATCGGGTGGCGCCCGCCGGAAGCCCCTCCAAGGTCTCCGCGCCAGACCTCGCTTCGGTGCGCGGCGCGGTGGCGGCCCTGGCCTCGCCGAATCTGGAGGCGCGTCATCTCGCGTGGCGGACGCTGGACGCCAAACTGGCCCAGGATCCGGAAGTGGAACAGGCCTTGATTGCGGTGTGGAAGGGATCCGACGCCCGCCAGCGGGCCCGCGCGCTGGCGCTGCTGGCGCGGGTTCCTCAGCGCGGGGAACAGCATCTGGCAAACGCCCTGAAGGACGCCGACCCCAATCTCCGTATCGCCGCGCTGCGGCTCACCCGCCAGCGCATGACCGATCCCCTCCCGGCGGTGAAGGCGCTGGTCTCCGATCCCGACCCGTCCGTCCGCCGCGAAGCCGCGCTCGCCCTGCGAAGCCAGAAAAGTCCGGAGGCCGCCGAACTCTGGGCCGCGCTGGCCCGCCAACACGACGGACGCGACCGGTGGTCCCTGGAGGCCCTTGGTATCGGAGCCGAGGGACAATGGGACACCTTCCTGTCCGCCTGGCTGAAGGCCGTTGGGGATGGGTGGAACACTCCGGGCGGACGGGACATCATCTGGCGCTCCCGCGCGAAGCAGACACCGGAACTCCTGGTCAAGGTGGTGAGTGACCCGTCCACCCCCGCCTCCGAGCATCCCCGCTATCTTCGCGCCTTCGATTTCCTCACCGGACCTGAAAAGGACGCCGCCCTCATCCAGATCCTCGCCCTGGCCGCCCCGGAGCAGTAGGTGAGGTGACCGATTGTTTTGAAGCCCGTCCGAAGGCTTTGTGCCTCACGCGAAGGCCGCAAATTACGCCAAGGAATGGGCGCGGGTGGCCCGATGCTCTTCCCCATCGCAGTGGTTCGGTTTCCGGAAGCAGCACGGCTTCTTTTCTTCGCGACCCTTGCGGCCTTTGCGTGAGGCACGAGGCCCTCGATGTCCTCAGATGGTCTGCGAGAGGAATCCGCCATCCACGCGCAGGTCGGTGCCGGTCACAAAGGAACTCGCGCGCTCGCTGGCGAGAAACACCGCGGCGCCCACCAACTCCTCGGAGCGTCCGAAGCGCCCCATCGGCGTATGGCCCCAGATCGCGCGCGTGCGGTCCGATGGCGAGCCGTCCTCCTTGAACAGGAGCTTTCGGTTCTGCTCCGCCGGAAAGAATCCGGGAGTGATGGAGTTCACCCGGACCCCCCGGGGAGCCCACTCGCGGGCCAGGAACTGGGTCAGGCTCAGCACCGCGGCCTTGGCGGCCGAGTAGGTCACCACGCGGGACAGCGGGATATGAGCCGAGACGCTGGCAATGTTGATGATGCTGCCGCGTCCGGCGGCGCACAGAGCCGGCCCGAACTCCTGGCAGGGCAGCAGCACGCCTCCCGCGAGATTGAGATCGAAGTTGGCGCGCCAGGCGTCGAGCGGGATGTCCTCCAACCGCTGGGAATCCGTGACGGTGACTTTGGGATCATTGCCCCCCGCGGCGTTGACAAGAAGGGTCGGAGCGCCCAGTCCGTCGCGGATGGTGGCATGCGCCCGGCGCAAGTCGTCTCGGCTCAAGGCATCCGCCCCGGCGAACACAGCCCGCCCGCCCGCGCCGCGAATGGCCGCCGCGCGCGCCTCGCCGCGCTCGGCGCTCCGCCCAACCACCGCCACCGCGGCCCCGGCGGATGCCAACCCTTCGGCGAGGGCGCCCCCCAGCACCCCCGTCCCACCGATCACCACCGCCACCTCTCCAGACAAGTCGAACAGATTCATGTGAGGCCCGAACCGTAGGAGGCCGGTGCGACGCGACGCAATGCGAACCCGGCATGGCAGCCGGGCTCCTTCTTCACCTGGTATCATTCATCATCCTTCACCCGGCGGAGCCCCCCAGGACCACGGACGCGCAGGCCGCCAGCAGCGTCCTTAAGAAACACCGTTCTGCCACAGCGCCGGAAGATCGGGGCGCGGCGCAAGCGCAGCACAAAACAGCCCGGGGCAACCGGAGCATTCCCCAGCAAAACAATGCCTTGCACGGGACCCGGATGTTCGAATTGAGGCGATCGTATGCCCTTCCGCTTCCTTCCGTTGCGCCCTCAGTGGCCTTTGCGTGAGACGGCCATCGGCTCAGTCCAGATGCTCGTCGCGCGGATCGAAGGCGGGCACGGGCACATTGATCAGACGAAGGTCTCCGATGGCCCGATGCCGAACTCCGGGCGGAATGTAGATTGCCGTGCCCCGGCGCACCGGAACCCGTTCGCCATCCAGTTCCACGAAGCCCGAGCCTTCCAGGACATAGTACAACTCCGTGGTGCGGGCGTGGTGATGCGTCGCTGCCTCGCCGGAGATCCGGACGAGGTGCATGGAGGCCACTGCTCCGGGTAAATCGCCAAACCCGCGCTGGGCCGAGCCGCACGGACAGGGCCGCGCCGGCAGTTCATCAAGCTGGACCACGGAAGCGTTCACGCGTGAAGAATGAACGCATTCATCTCGCATCGGAAGCCCGCCCGACACAGCCGATCCATCGCTCAGCGAAAGGCATTGGGAAGGAATGGGGGACAGAATCTGGACACGGAGACAGCCCTTTCCTTTTGGAATTCGTGAAATTCGTTCCTCTTCCTCACTGGAAAAACTCACCGCGCATCGTGGACTGCCCCGGTGCCTCGGAGCTTTTGGTGTGTCCCTTCACCACAACTGAGACGCGTCCCACGGCGATCTACGCTTGCGCGGCTACGGTGGCCTCCTGCGCCGGAAAGTCTGGCTGAAGGTTCATTCTCTCCAGCACCCAGCTCGCCGATGGCCCCGGCTGGGTAGCCAGGACGGTGTGATCGGCAAGCATCACGATGCGCCGCCGCTGCCAGCCCGGGATATGACGTCGCATCCAAACGTGGGTCAGGGGCCACGGAACGATGGGATCCCAGAATCCGGTGAGGCTCCAGGTGGGAACCGCACATCGCGAGGCAATGGGTCGGGGGTCGGATCGGGCAATGAGCCTGAGACGATGCACCACCGCTTCGCGATCGCCGGGTTCCAGGCGGCGCCGGACAAACTCTCCAATCTGCTCCCGCGTCTCCGGCGCATGACGATGGCGTACTTTCGCAACCGCGGCGTACACGCCGAGAAGTCTCCGCAACGCCGACTCCGGCAAGCGCGTTCCGATCCGCGTAGCCACGGCCAGGGCCAGAAGCATCGGATACCGCACAAAGCCGCCTGCCAGGATCAATCCGCGGAGGCGAATTTCCGGATACCGTGGCAGCGCCTCCATCAACGCCCAGCCCACCTGCGACCCGAAGGACTCCGCCAGCAGCCAGGCGTCGGCAACCCCCGCCGCCCGCAAGGCGTCCAGCACCGCGGCGGCATGGTCCGCCAGGGACACCGCGACGTCCCGCGGATAACAAAACTCAATGAACCGAACCCGGCCGTGGACCGCTGCGCGAAAGCTGGTGATCAGCGTCCAATCCCCATGGATACCCGGCAAATAGACCAGCACGGGCCGGCCGGCATCCCCATGCGCCCGGCACAGCCAGCCTCCGGGCTGGTCGAACCGCTCCGGGGCCACCGGCGGCGGGCCATCCCGGATTCCCTGCTCCTCCCCGGCGCTCACGGTTCGGGCGATCCGCTCATCTGGCGCTCCTGCTCCTCCGAGGGCACGAAGACGGACAGAACCCCCGCGAGCAAGGCCATCGGCCATTGCCAAACCGGAAGAAAAATCACCAGCAAGGCCGCCTCGGCACCCGTGCGACGCGGCAGGAGCACCATATAGCCCACCACGCTGAACAGCAGGGCGACAGTGGTGAGAACGAGAATCATCCCCCGAACCCAGCCCCGTCGCGCCCACCGGGCGGCTAGCGGAAACAGGAGAAACGGCGAGAGCCCCCACACGACCTTGAGGAGGCCCATGTCGGCGAAAAGCCCGGCAACTCCCTGAGACTGGAGTTGCCCGGCCAGCGGCAGGACGGCGCCCGCCATGGCGAGGGCGAGAACTGATGCCTTACGGGACGGCTGCAACGAAGAACTCATGACATGATCAGCGATGCGACTCCGTAGGCATTCAATTCCGTTCCGTCAATCACCCATCCCTCCGTGAAAATCCGTGCAATCGGTGTCCAATTCCTCCCCACGCACTCACCCGCCGTTCCCCTCTTCCAGCGCGGCCTGCAGCGCCCGGTAATCCACCTTGCCCGTCCCGAGTTTCGGAATCTCCCGAAGCACCCGGAGTTCCCTGGGCACGCACAGATTGGTCAGGCCTTTGCCGCGAATGACGCCACGGAGGTCCTCCAGGGAGAGTCGGGGTTCGTTCACGACGGCGATCAGCACTTCGCCCTTGTCCTCGTCCGGACGCGTCACCACCGCCACTTCGCAGCGCGCGCCGTACTGAGGAAACGCCCCCGCCAGGGCATCCTCGACCGCCGTCAGGCTCACCATCTCGCCGCTCACCTTGGCGAAGCGCTTGAGGCGCCCGAGAATGGACACGAAACCGTCGGGGTCCACCCGGACGATGTCGCCCGTGTCGTACCAGCCGCCGAGCGCCTGGAACTTCGCATCCGCCTCCGGATTCAGATAACCGCGCATGACATTCGGCCCGCGCACGAGAAGGCGCCCGCCCTCGGGAACGCCGTCCACCGGATCCAGCCGCCACTCGATGCCTGGCAGAAAGCGCCCGACGCTGCCGAATCGCGGATCCACCCGCGTGTTGAGGCAGAGGGCCGGACTGCATTCCGTCGCGCCGTAGCCTTCCATGAGCCGCACTCCGAACTTCCGAGCCCAAGTGTTGAAGGTCGCCTCCTGCACTTTCTCGGCGCCGGCCACCAGAAACTTCACCGAATTGAAATCATAGGGATTGGCCCGCCGGGCATAGCCGTTGAGAAAGGTGTTGGTGCCGAACATGACCGTGCAGGCCTTGTCATAAACTCCGGCCGGAACCACGCGGTAATGCAGCGGCGATGGATAGAGGAAGGTGTAGTAGCCGCGGGCCAGCGGCACGATCACGCCGGCCATCAGCCCAAAGCTGTGAAACAGAGGCATGGCGCTGAAGAACCGCTCGTGATCGGTGACGTCCAGCACGCCGACGATCTGGCGCAGGTTCGCCAGCAGGTTCCCGTGGGTGAGTTCGACCCCCTTGGGAATGCCTTCGGATCCCGAAGTGAACAAAACGACCGCGGGATCCCGCGGACCAAGTGTGTTCTTCCCAATCCCCGCCCCGCATCGCAGGCCCTGCTTCAGCAGTTTCGCCAGACGCGTGCCCGTGGGGATGCTGCGCCGGACGTCCTCCAGCAGGATCAATTCGATGCCCGCCGCCTCGAACGGCGCCAGGTCCAGCCTGGCCTTTTCCAGAAAGGCGCGGGAGGTGATGAGACGCCGGATGCCGGCCAGTTGGGCGCACTGGAGCATCGTGGGAACCCCGGTGGAAAAATTCAGGATGGCCGGCACGAAGCCCGCCGCCCAGAGGCTGAGCAGGGTCACGGGCGTTCCGTTGACATTCGGCAGCAGCACGCCGACACGCCGGACGCCAGGATCCGCTCCGAACCGCCGGCGCCATTCGCCGGCCAGGACGTCCACGCCGACCATCAGGCGTCGGAAGGTCAGCCGGCTGAAGGTGAAATCCTCCAGCACTACCCGTCCCGGATTCGCCGCCGCCGCAGTGACAATCTCCGTCAACACGTCCTGGGCGCCGTGCTCCTGCTCCACCTCGAATTGCTGCCGCACCATGGCATCCCGCAGCCAGGTCGTGATCGCCTGCCGCGCCACCGCGTTGGAGGCGCCCTCCATCGCGGGTGCGGTCATCGCCGGACTGAAATGCGCGGAGACCCTGGGAAACCACTTCGTCCAGCCGCTGTGCCGGACGAACGGCACCCGGCTGGCGCCGCGGAGGTAGCAGGTGATGACCTTGGCCCGGGTCCGATGGATCAAAAATCCGGTGCCGTCGAACAGCTTCATCAAGGATCCTGTCAGCGTGATCCGTCCCTCCGCGAAGAGGACCAATCGCCCCCCCTTCCCCAGAAACTCCGCCATGCGCCGGGCGGCGTAGGGCGAGGTGGTGTCCACAGGAAAAGTCCGCGAATTGACCATGATCTTGCGGTGGAACCACGACACCTCGGCGGTGGTGGCGCTGGTCACAAACCGCCAGTCGTCATCCAGGAGGGCGTAGAGAAACATCCAATCCAGCCACGAGACGTGGTTCGGAATGAGCAACACCGGACCCGGCGTCGCGAGCACCTCCGCATTGAAGGCGCGGAAGCGAAACCAAACACGAGCCAGCCAGCAGCAGAGCGTTTTCATGAAAGCATGCGGTCCTGAGCGGACCCGACAGTCGAATCCCCGGCGTGCCGGCGGAATCCGCGCCGGAGCCAGGTCCCTGGAATTCCCAGGGTGATGAGGACGGCCGGCACAGCCCACGCACAAGCGGGGGCCAGCCAGTGGTCCAAGGGCGGTCGGGAGCCAACGCCCGCCACGTGAAGCGTCCCGGAGATCTCCGCTCCCGCTCCCGGATAGGGCGCCGTGGCGGTCTCATGGCCGCCGGCATCCATCAGTTGTGAAATGCCGGAGCTGGCCACGCGGAACACGGGCAAGTGGTATTCCACGGACCGCAACCGGGCCATGCGCGCGTTGAGCCGGTGCTGGTGCTCGCCCCAATGCTCCACATCCATGGTGGGCACCAGCAGCGCCTGCGCTCCCTGCCGCACCAGATCGTCCATGACCCGGCGGTAGCTGGCGTCGTAGCAGATCGCCACGCCCATCCGTCCCCACGGTGAGTCCCAGACCCGCCGCTCGCGCGCCGGTTCGCCGTCGCGGAAGAACTGGATCGGACGCGACTTCGCCTGCGAGTACACGACCTCACCGTCCGGGCCCACCACGAAGGCCGTATTGCGAAAGCGCTCGGCAGTTGGCGGCGCAAACGCGAGCCACTTGGGCGCCAAGGCGGACCCTCCCGACTCGGAGGACACGGAGGCCTCCGCCGCGGGCAGAAACTCCCGTCCGCCCGCCAGCAGCCAAACCTGCTCCTGACGGCACCAAGCCTTCACGGGCTCCGGCACGGGACCGTCAAAGGTATATTCGCTCAATTGGATCAACTCGGCATCCGGATGGTCCAGCCGCAGCTTTTTCAGAGCGATCCTGACCTCGGGGACTCCGGGAAACTCCATCTGCACACCGGCCACCCGGACCGCACTCCTTCCCGAATTCCCGCGATCTCCCTCCCGATAGGGCCATACGACCAACGCGCCCAGGAGCACCCCTCCTCCGGCGGCACCCGCCAACCCCCGGGCCGTAAGCCGCGGGCAACCCCGTTCCAACCACCGGCATCCAAGGGCGCCCAGAGCCATGGCCAGCGCACCCGCGCCATAGACTCCCAAGATCCGAAGCGCTCCGCCGGCCTCCGGCGGAAGGCAGGTGCCGGCGGCGAACCAGGAAAAGCGCAGCCACCAAACCTCGGAGCGAAAGTATTCGATGCCACACCACAACACCGGAGCCAACGCCAGGGCCCAGCGCGATCCCCATGCGATCTCCACCCCGCGCAGCAGCACCACGAACAGGCCGTGGAACGACGCCAGAATGATCCAGAGCGGGATCGCCGCGATGTTGAAGATCCGCCACAGGAATCCCATTTGCGGTGCGAAGACCAAGAAGCCGGCGAGCAAACCGAGATAGAATGCCTGCCGCAGCGTCGGCATTCGCCGCAGGGCGAACAGGCATCCCAGCGAGACCGCCACCAAGCCGCAGAGTGGCGCCACGCGGAAGGCCACTTGAAATGCCGCCGCCGAACTCAGCGCCAGCGGAACCCCCCATCGCCACAGAGGCAGCGATCCGCCGCAGCCCCCTGCCCCGGAAGGCTCCGGTCGGCCGATGGATGGTGCCATCCCTTGCATGACCAGTCCTCAGCCTTTGGAGGGCTCGGTGCCGCCCCCACCACCCGGCGACAGCGGCGGGATCCGGAGCCACCCCACCACGCCGGCGGTCAATGCGGCGAGGACTAGGAACACCTGGGACGCCGACAAGCCGGCCTTGGTGCATCCCAGGACGATGAGGCCGGCGAGAATCATCCCCAGGTTGTCGCCGACATTCTGGACCGCGATGGTCTTTCCAAGGCGTTGCGGATCCGATTCGGACTGAAGCGCGGCGTTGAGGGGAATCAGGAAGAGGCCCGCTGCGATCCCAGCGCCCACCAGCACCGCCATCACCGCGGGCAGCACGACCAGCGCCACTTGGCGCGCGCCGTCCCCCGCGGTCCGCTCAAACACCATCCGCCCGGTGTCCGCCAAGCCCAGCGGCCCCACGAGAAAGATGGCCAGGATGCAGGCGGCCATCGCGAAGCCAAAGCGCCGTGTCGCCCGCAGGTCCCCGACCCCGTACCGGCGTCCGGCCCAGACGCTCCCGATCATGACCCCCACCGAAAGCCACAACCCCAGCAGCGCAATCTGGGTGTTGTTGGGAAGCCTCAGCACGTCGAGCCCCCAAGCCTGGAAATTGATCTTCATCGCCGCGCCGCACACCCAGAAGAGCGCGGTGCCGATCAGGATTCGTCCGAGCCTCGGGGACCGCAGCAGCGCGAGTCCATGGGACAGAAATTCAGAAACGCTTCCTCCCGGCCGGACCCGCGGATCCGACGGCGTCGGAACCATCACCGCATTCAGCCCCATCGAGACGCCGAAGATCGCCAGCAGAACCCCGTAGCAGACGCCCAGTGGCAGGCGGTCCACGATCACGGAACCGGCAATGGCGCCGAACAGGATCGCCAGCAGGGTGAGCAACTCGACCAGCCCGTTGGCCCGGACGAGCTTCTTTCGAGCCACGATCTCCGGGAGGATGCCGTATTTGGCCGGCCCATACACGGCGGCCCCGATGCCCACGATCAGGTATCCCGGGGCTTGCCAGACGTATCCATGCCAGACGCTCAGGGCGCAGACCGCGGTTCCGGTCAGCTTCAGCAGGTTGCCTCCCAGCAGCCATGCGGTCTTGGGAAAGCGATCGTTCAAGTACCCCGCCCAGGGCGCCAGCAGCACATACGGGTAGAACAGCAGGCTCGTGTAGAAGGCGCTCCGGGTGCGCAGTTCCTCGAGCCCAATCTGCCCCGAGGTCTGCAGGAGGGTGAGCTGTCCGACAATGACAGCCAGGATGGCATTGTCGCCGAGCGCGCCGAGGAACTGGCTGACGAGCAGGAGCGGATAATTCCGCTCGATCCCCTGGGAGGCCCGGGCATTCACGACGGCCTCCCGGACAGTCGTTCCGCGGCCGCCCGCGCATTGCCGGCAATCTGCCGCAGCGCGACGCCCAACCGTTCCGGGTCCGCAGCCTGCGCTCCCTCCCAAAGGCGTTCCGCCGCGCGATGGTAGTGGGGCAGGATTTCCGCGACCAGGCGCCGCCCCGCGCCGGTCAGCACCACCCGCCAGGCCCTCCGGTCCCCCGCCTGTTCGCGCCGCTTCACCAGGCCGCGATCCTCCAGGCGATCCACCAGCCCCGTGATATTCGACCGATGGGTAAGCAACTCCCGGCTCAAATCGCTCTGGGTCATTCCCTCCGCGGTGTCCGCCAGCAGATTGAGCAGATTGAACTGCGCCGGCGTGATCTCCCACCGCTCGAAGAATACCCGGCTCGCGTCCCAGAGAACGTCCGCCGTCCGCAGCAACTGAAGCAGCGTCGCATAGCGCAGGTCGGCATCTCGGGAGGCGTCGGCGGCCACGGCGTTCGTTGTAGTGCCAATTGTTGATATGTCAACAAATGAATCCTCCTCCTCGAGTTTGGGCCTCACGCCTGGGACGCGGAGAGCTGCAAAGGGAGTTGATCGGAGATGGAGAGCGGCCGCGCACCCGTTGTTGGGCAACGCCGGGAGGCGCCCTCTTCCGGATCACCGGCTTCCGTTCCTCGACTATCGAGGCGGCCTTTGAGAAGCTCTGGTCGAGGCATGAGCCGCGGCATTTTGGTGGAGGATGGCAGCCCACGCCGGCAGAAACCGGTGGCACAGATGAATCGCTGGAGTGCGATCGGATGCCTCCTGTGGCTCATGGTCCTGGCGTTTCCCGCAGCGACGGATGCCCAAGAAACCCCCTTCCCGGCCCCTCCGGAGCGGGACTGGCTCATTAAGCGGTGGGAGACGGAGGATGGCCTGCCGGAGAACTCGGCGACGAGCATGGTGCAGACACCCGATGGGTTTCTGTGGTTCGGCACATTCAACGGATTGGTGCGCTTCGATGGGGTCCAATTCGCGGTATTCAACACCGGCAACGTTCCCGAACTCCCGGGAAACGGCATCGTCAACCTCCACCTGGACCAACGGGGGCGCCTCTGGATCGCCACGCTCGACGGACTGGCGCTCCTCGAAGACGGACGCTGGCGGCGGATAGAACTGCCGTCGGTTCAATCCGACAAGGTCGTGCGGACCTTCGCGGAGCGGATGAATGGCGACCTCCTGCTCACCTTCTTCGATGGCCCGGTGATGGAAGTATCGGGCGATCGGTTCACCCTCCTGCCCAATCCTCCCGGTCAGCCCAGGGAAGGCTATCAAGGCATCAGCGATTCGGAGGGCCGCTGGTGGGTGGTGCAGCACCGGTTCATCGGCCGCTGGAATGGCCATGAGTGGATTGAGCGGATCCCTTCCGCATCGCTTGCCGGATTATCCAATGATTCGGTGAGCTGCGCCCGGGCCCGGCAGGGCGGCCATTGGGTCCTTCGCGGTTCCGTCCTCACCCGTTTCGCCGGCGACGGCGAGGTCCAGCAACGGTTCCTTTCCGAGAGGCCCGGGGGGGTTTGGAGCATGGCCGAGGACAGCCGTGGGCACCTCTGGATTTGCACCCATGACCAGGGCCTCTGTGAACTGCTTCCATCGAATCAGATCCGACGGTGGACCGCCCCCGCCAGCCTGGCTCACAACGGCACCCGGTTCGTGTTCGAGGATCGCGAGGCGAATCGGTGGATCGGCACCAGCGGCGGCGGCCTCACCCGCCTCAAGCGCCGCCGGGTCCTCCCCCTTGGCGCGGAAAGCGGATTGACCGAACCCGTGGTGAAGTCCGTGTCCCCGGACGGCGGCGGCAATGTCTGGGTGGCCACCTACGGTCATGGAATGTTCCGTGGAAACGATCTGGGGCTCACGCCGGTCGTTTGGCCGGGCCGCCCTTCCGACCCCTTCTATATCCAAAGTGTGCTCGCAGACCGGTCCGGCCGGGTCTGGGCGGGCACCTTTCGGCAGGGCCTGTGGATGTCGGACGGCTCCGATTTTCAAACGGTGGGTCATCGCGGCTTGGCCGGAGGAAACTGCATCGCGCTCTTCGAAGATTCCCGGCAGCGTCTTTGGATCTCCGGAGGAACCGGCGTGGCCTGTCATGAGGCGGGCACGTTTCAGGAATTTGGCGCCGCGGAGGGCTTGCCGCCGTCGGGAGTGCGATGTTTCGCCGAGGATCCGCAAGGCCGGATCTGGATGTCGAATCTGCAGGGCCTCTTCCGCATCGAGGGCCGGCAGGTGGTGGAGGTGACCGACCCCCAACGCGGCGCGATCCGCCAGATCGCCTGCATGAGGTGCGATCCGGACGGGACCTTCTGGATGGGCTCCCTGGATGAAGGACTATGGCGCTGGCGTGGCGGCGCATGGACCCGAATCGGTCCCGAGGAAGGGCTTCCGGTTTCAAGCGTGGGGGGCATCCTGGAGGACGATCTCCAAAACTTCTGGCTGGCCTCGGGCCGCGGTGTGGTCCGGGTGGCACGGGCCGATCTCGAAGCGCGCGCCGACGGACGGCGTCCGGACCTTCCCTCGCAACTGCTCGACCGCAGCGACGGCCTTCCCAGCGTCGAATGCGCCCGCGGACAGCAGCCTGTCTGCGGACGCGACGCCTCCGGGCGATTCTGGTTCGCCACCCTCAAGGGCCTGGTGATGATGGATCCGCGCCGCTTCCAGGTGAATCGTATTGCTCCGAGAACGCTCATTCAGGAAGTGGCCTATCAAGCCGCTCCCGATCGGGGAGTGTCCGGCGCGCCGGGCGGGACCCCGCCGCGTCCATCCCGTATGACGGCGCCATTCCCGGCGGAGTTGCGGCTTCCCAGGGACAGCCGGCGCATCGAGATCCGCTTTACGGCGCCCAGTTTCCCCGCCCCGGAAAAGATGCGATTCCAGGCGATGCTGGAAGGCGAGGATTCCGACTGGCGGGATCTGGGCAATCGGCGCGTGGCGTACTTCGAGAACCTGAAGCCCGGCCGCCATCGGTTCCGGGTGCGCGCCGCCAATGAGGACGGCGTCTGGGATGAAACCGGGGCGGCGCTGGCGCTCTTCATGCCGCCCCGATTCTGGCAGACACGCTGGTTTCAAGGTCTGGTGGCCGGGGCGGTCCTGGCGGAAGGGGGTTTGATCGCCGGCCTGGCCTGGAGCCAGCGGCGGCGGCGGCGCGCGGAGATGGAGGTGCAACGCCAGCGCGCAGAACTCGCCCACTTCTCCCGGGTGATGACCGTGGGAGAACTGACCACCTCCCTGGCCCATGAATTGAACCATCCGCAGAGCGCCATCCTGAGCAATGCCCAGGCCGGCGAACTGTTCCTGGCGGCAAATCCCCCGGCGGTGGATGAAGTGCGGAAGATCCTGTCCGACATCGTACGGGACAACCGCCGCTCCACAGAAATCATCCACCGCCTGCGCTCGTTTCTCCGGAAGCGCGAATTGGAGTTCGAGGCGGTGGACGTCAATGCCTTGCTGAAGGAGATCGCCCTGTTGGTGGAATCCGACGCCCGGGCCCGCCGGGTGGACCTGGTGCTCGCCCCGGCCCTTCCGCTACCCCCGGCACGGGCCGACCACGTTCACCTGCAGCAGGTGCTGCTGAATCTGGTGCTGAACGCCCTGGATGCCCTGGCCACGGTCTCCGGAGGGATTCGCGAAATCCATCTCCAGGCGCGGCCGCAGGGCAGCGACTGGATCGAGGTGCGGATTCGGGATACTGGGCCGGGAATTCCCAAGGACAGGCTATCCCAGGTCTTCGAGCCCTTCTTCACCAGCAAGCCGCAAGGCATGGGCATGGGGCTTTCGATTGCCCGAACCCTCCTCGAAGCCCACGGAGGACGCATCTGTGCGGAGAACCATCCGGAGGGCGGCGCCGTCCTGTGCTTCACCCTGCCCGCCATGAAATCGCCCCATGAATGACTCCGCCCCGCTGATCCGCATCGTGGACGACGAGCCGGCGACCCGGTCAGCGCTGGACCGACTGCTGCGGGCCGCCGGGCACCAGACCCGTTCATTCGCCTGCGCCGCCGAGTATCTGGCGGATGACGATCCGGCCCAGCCCGGATGCCTGGTGCTGGACGTCCATATGCCGGGCATGGACGGCCTCGAGTTGCAACGCCTCCTGTCCGGCGCCGATCCGGTGGCCATCGTCTTCCTGACCTGCCACGGTACGATTCCGCTCAGCGTCCAGGCCATGAAGGCCGGCGCGGTGGATTTTCTGACCAAGCCCGTGGAGAAGGCCGATCTGCTGCGGGCCATCGGAGTGGCCGTGGAACGGGACCGCGCGGCGCGCCGCCAGCGCCAGGATCTGGCCGTCCTTCGATCCCGCTACGAACGGCTGACTCCCCGGGAACGCCAAGTCCTGGAGCGGGTGGTCGCCGGGCAGTTGAACAAACAGATTGCGGCCGACCTCGGCACCAGCGAGCAGAACATCAAGTTTCATCGCGGCCATGTGATGCAAAAAATGGAAGTGGAATCCCTGGCCGACCTGGTGCGGCTCGCCGGACGCCTGGGCCTGCAGTCCCCTGGCTAAACCAAGGTCTAGTGGCCGGACACCGGGCTGGATCGTATTCACAGCCCTGCCCGTTTCGGAGGCGGGCGACGCATGGAGAGTTCCAAAGCCCGCATCGGCATCGTGGAAAACGACCAGTCCCTGGTGACCGCCCTGGACCGGTTCCTGCGCGCTTCGGGATTCGAACCGGAAGTCTATCTGAGCGCGGAGGCATTCCTGGCGTCGGCGCGGCCCGAGGAACTGTCCTGCCTGGTTCTGGATATTCATCTGCCCGGCGCCTCCGGATTTGATCTGTTGAGCCGCCTGTCTTCCCTGGCATTCCGTCTGCCGGTGATCTTGATGACTGCGGATGGATCCTCCGTCACCCGCAGGCATGCGAACGAATGTTCCTGCGCAGCCTTCCTGACCAAGCCCATCGAGGGGCCGGACCTGGTGAGGGCGATCCGTCGGACCATGGCCGATTGAGAGCCGCCAGTGGGCTCCGAGCGCCTGTCAGGGCCAAAGAACTGAAAGGCGCCCGCGGACGCACGCTGGGCGGGGAAGAATAGGCGTGAAATCGCCATGCATCGGGCGGCAATCTCCCCCTGCTCCCTTCGCAGGCGCCCTTTCCCTTTCCTGCGAATGAATTCCACCTCCATGCAGCCCGCGAATTATCCGACACAGCGAACCGGCCGGCCCGTAGCGTGGTTCCTGCTGGCCCTGATGGTCTTCTTCGTGATGTCTCCCTTCATCGAAGCGCTCCCTCACGGACGGCACATCGAGGCTGTCCTCGCCACCCTGGTGCTCACCGCCTCGGTGCCGGCAGTAGGTGTCAGTCGGCGTTCGCTGATCGCGACCGCCTTGTTCGCGGCCCCCATTGCCTTCGCCTACTGGTTCCAGTTGCACCGGGCGGAAGGCATCGCCTATCGGATGTTCAGCCTCGTGTTCATGACCTTCCTGGGATTCGTCATGGCCCGGCTGCTGCGCTTCATCCTCCGCGCGCCCAAGGTCACTTCGGAAGTCCTGTTCGCCGGCATTTCCATCTATCTGCTGCTCGGGCAACTGTGGGCGGCCGCCTACGCCTTCACGGCGCGCCTGGTCCCGGGATCCTTCACCAATGCCTCCAACCGTCTGGAAGGATTCGAGGCCCTGTACTTCAGCCTCACCACACTGACGACCGCAGGATTCGGCGACATCACCCCCGCCTCGCCGATCGCCCGGATGCTGGCCATGATGGAGGCCGTCACGGGCACTTTGTATCTCACGGTGTTGATCTCCCGGTTGGTCTCCCTCCACATCGCCGCCGGCGAGTCGGATTCCTCAGAGCCTGTTTGAAAATTCCGGCTCTTCATCAGAATTTGTGGGTGAAAGGGGTGGGGTGATGGAGGGTTTAGGGGTGTGGAAGGTCTGAGGCGCAGCCCTTCGGCATTCTGAGGCGTTGGTGCGTAGCGCGCTGGCGCAGGCGAGTCCGTGACGCGGTGACGAGCGGCGGCGACGCGAGATGGGGCTAGTGTAGTATTCACTAAATTGATTTACTAACAGCGATTTCCCGTGCCAGAGCTTCGCGGGCTCTGGCAATTCGTTCGAGGATGACCTTACCCTCGGCTTTCCACTGGTACTGAGTCGGGCTCAA
>Ga0268299_1001457_pt1 | contig 41162 bp, 37 predicted proteins | sample NOBtaG_FD_193484 | JGI IMG/M metagenome (GOLD analysis project Ga0268299, IMG submission 193484) | Activated sludge microbial communities from bioreactor in Nijmegen, Gelderland, Netherland - NOB reactor | ecosystem: Engineered > Bioreactor > Aerobic > Activated sludge | place: Netherlands... | reverse complement strand
CGCGCTCGACGAGGTGTGCACGATCTTGGCGACGCCGGCGTCGGCGGCGGCGCGCAGCAGGTTCTCGGTGCCGCCCTCGTTCACCGTCCGGAAGAGGTTGCGGTCCTTCGCGACCGGCACCTGCGCGACGTTGTGGTAGACGTCGCGCACGCCGGCGCAGGCGGCGCGCACCGCGTCGAGGTCGCGGATGTCGCCCTGCACCAGCTCCACCGCGCTCGGCCGGTCGTCGGCGTCGAGCAGGTCGAGCACGCGCACGCGGCGCCCGGCGGCCAGCAGGCGGTCGCGCAGCAGGCAGCCGAAGTAGCCCGAGCCGCCGGTGATGAGGGCGAGATCCTGCGTCATATCTGCTGTCCGTTCTCGACGCACCAGCGCACCGCCGCGCGCATGCCCTCGCGCAGCGAGAATTCGGGCTGGTAGCCGAGCTCGGCTTGCGCGCGCGCGATCGAGCAGGCGATCGTCTTGTTCATCTCGCCGAGGACGTGCACCTTCTGGTTGTACACCCCGGCGAACTGGAGGATGCCGTCGACCGCGGTGGCGAAGTCGCCGACCGCCGATGGCAGCGTCAGGCGCTTCGCCGGCGGCCGGATGCCGAGCTCCTCTTCCAGCACCTCCTCGACCGTGGCGACGATCTCGTGGATCGGGTAGGGGCGCTCGTCGGCGATCCAGTAGGCGCGGCCGCTGGCCTCCGCCACCGTCGCCGCCAGCACCATGCCCTGGCAGATGTTGTCGACGTAGGCCATCGACCGCCGCTGCTCGCCGTTCCCCAGGATCGGGAAGCGCCCTTCCTTGATCATGCGGAAGAAGAGCGTCTGGCGCGGCGGCTGGTGCGGGCCGTAGAACCACGGCGGGCGGATGATGACGGTCTCGATGCGCCCGCTCGCCTGCGCCTGCTGCACCAGCCTCTCCATCTCCCGCTTCGAGCGGCCGTAGCTCATGTACGGGTGGTAGGGGGAGTCCTCGGTGAAGACCTCGTCGGGCGCGGCGTTGTTGCCGAACGGCGAGTTGGAGGAGACCGCGACCACGCGGCGGATACCGGCGGCCATGGCGGCGTCGAGCACCTGGCGGGTGCCGGTGACGTTGACGCGCTCGAGCTCGCGGGTCCAGAGACGCGGGTGGATGATGCCGGCGCCGTGGAACAGCAGTGCGCCCTCGGCTCCCTGGAAGAACTGGCGCAGCGAGTCGGGGTCGGCGACGTCGCCGACGCAGAACTCGACCTTCTCCGCGTGCCGGTCGATGTGCTGCGGATCGGCGGTCGGGTGCACCAGGCAGCGCACCCGCTTGCCGGCCAGCAGCGAGCGCCCGAGCCAGCCGCTGGCGCCGCGCTCGCTGCTCAGCAGCTCGACCAGGCGCGTTCCCAACCAGCCCGGCGCGCCGGTGATCAGGATCTCGGGGTGCGGGTGCACGACGCGGCGCGCGGCGGCGCGGCGGGTGTTCTCGACGAAGTTCTCGCTGTTGCGCATCGCGATCGCCATCGTGGTGCCCTGCGGGTTGACGCCGGGCGAGTCCGGAATGAGGCTGGCATCGTTGACGTAGAGGTTGCTGAAGCCGTGCACGCGACCATGGGAGTCGGTGGCGCAGAAGTCGGGGTTCTCGCCCATCGGGCAACTGCTGAAGGCGTGCACCGTCGACAGGTTCATCAGCGACGTCGGGATGTAGTTGCGCGCCAGCGCCCGACACTGCTCGACCGAGTGCAGCACCGGGATGCCGCGCACCGACGGGAAGACGGCCTTGGCGCCGGCGGCGAACAGCAGCTCGCCGAGCCGCGCCAGGCCGACGCTGAGGTTGCGCTGGTCGGCCTCGGTCATGTCGTAGCGGATGAGGACGCCGTTGTCGCCCGGGATGCCGCGAATGCTGCCGCGGCTCATGCCGCGGGTGCCGGCGTAGTAGAGCGCCATGCGGTCCCACTGCTGCATCATCGCGCGGTTCCTCTCCCAGTTGTCGGAGAGGATCATGGCGAGGAAGCCGGGGGTGAAGACCGAGCCGCCGATCGTGATCGTCGGCCAGAACTCCTTCACCTGGTACATCGGCAGGGGCGAGGCGTGCGCCGCCATGTCCTCCTCGAAGAGGGCGGCGGCCTTGATCATCGGGTGGATGCAGAGGTTGTTGCCGACGTTGCGCTTGACGCCGCTGCGGCGCAGCAGGGCCGGGGTCTGGATGGCGCCGCCGCAGACGAAGACGGCGTCGGCGCGGATCGTGTGCCGATGGCCGTTGCCGTTGGTCGAGACCTCGATCCCGAGAGCGCGCCCCTGGTCGTGCAGCACGCGCTTGACGCTCACCCCGGCGAACAGGCGGGCGCCGGAGGCGATCGCCTTCGGGACGTAGGTCTGCCGCATCGACTGCTTCGCGCCGGCGGAGAACGCGCTCGCCGAGGGATCCTTCTGGCAGCGCGGCACTTCGACGTAGCCCCAGCCGAGCTTCTCGATGCCGCGCCGGAAGACGCCGGAGGACTGCGGCTCGCGCTCTCGGCCGAGCAGCGAGACGCTCAGGTCGCGCTCGCCGCGCTCGAAGTACGGCTCCATGCGCTCGGGCCCGAAGTCCTCGAGCAGGAAGTCGGTGCGCCAGCGGTGGTAACAGTCGGGCGGCAGCCGGTGCCAGAAGCCGCTGTTGATCTCGGTCGAGCCGCCGACGCAGCGGCCTTCGACGTAGGCGATCGACTGGTTGCCCAGCACCGGCGTCATGCCGCCGTTGCGGTACAGGCGCTCGATCGCGTCGACCGAGTTCGAGTCGATCGTCGCGGTGTCGACGTTCGGCCCCTCCTCGACCAGGACGACGTCGTAGCCCTCGCCGGCGAGCGTGGCGGCGGTGGTGGCCCCGCCGGCGCCGGAACCGACGACGACGATCTGGGCGCGCGCCGGCAGGTTCTCGGCCGCCAGCCCGATCTGCTCCTCGCTCGCGCTCATCGCACCGCGACCCGGGGCAGGTCGCGCCCCGCGTCCTCGACGCCCCGGCCGGGCTCCAGCGCGAGGCGGGTCTGCGGGTGATCGAAGTACGCCAGCAGCGCGCAGCCGCGGATCAGGCGGACGAAGTCGCGCGTGACCCCCACCGGCCCGTCGCTCCAGAGCTTGAGGTAGTCGCGCTGCGCCTTCTCCGGCAGGTGCGTGAACGGCCGCCCCCAGCGCAACAGCGGCAGCCACTGGAAGCCGGTGATCGCGAGCAGGTACGGCAGGCGCAGGTAGGCGGGGATGTTCTCGACCTGGAGGGCGACGAAGCGCGTGACGTAGCGCTGCACGGCGTCGTCCATGCCGGCGGTCGAGGATCCGTCGATCACGAGCGCAGCGATCTTCGAGAGGACGACTTCCTGCGCCTCGGAGAGGTGTCCCAGCTTCACGGTCTGACGACGCTAGTCCACGCCCGTGGTGGTTTCAAGGCATTCTTCGCGCTGGCGGGCCCGCGCCGACTGTGGCAGGCCTGGCCGGCGCAGTATGGAGCGAATCGCTTTCACGGCCTCCGAGTACCAGCCCGACGGGGAGGTCCGCGCCGCCGGTTACCAGCTCGCCGGCAGCGCCCGCGCGGGCTGGTCGATCGAGCGCGAGGGCCGCCTCCATCTCGAGCTCGGGCCGGGCTACCGACTGCTGCGGGCGAGCCACTGCGGCATCTGCGCCACCGACCTCGCACGCCGGCATCTGCCCTTCCCCCTGCCGCAGATCACCGGCCACGAGGTGGTGGCGATCGACGAGGGCGCGGCCGCGGTGGTCGAGATCAACGCCTCGTGCCTGGCGCGCGCACTGCCGCCCTGCGCCACCTGCGCCGCCGGCCTGCCGACCCACTGCCCCGAGCGGCGGGTCCTCGGCATCCACGACCTGCCCGGCGGCTTCGGCCTCTGGCTGCTGGCGCCGGAGCGGGCGGTACTGCGCGTGCCCGCCGCGATCACGCCGCTCGCCGCCACCTTGGTCGAGCCCTTCGCCGCCGCCTGGCACGCGGTCGAGCGGATCGCGCCGCGCGACGGCGAGCGCGTCCTGGTCCTCGGGCCGGGGCGGCTGGGCTCGCTGGTGGTCGCCGCGCTCGACGCCTGGCGCCGGCGGCGCGGCGGCGCGCTCGAGATCCACGCCGCCGGCCGTTCACACGCCAGCCGCGAGCGCGCCCGCCGCCTCGGCGCCGACGACGTCTTCGCGCCGGAGCGCGCACCCGCCGCCGACGTCGTCGTCGAAGCCACCGGCTCGCCCGAGGGTGCCGCCCTCTCCCTGCGGCTGGCCCGCCGCGAGGTCCACTTCAAGTCGACCCACGGCCAGCCGGCGCTCGGCCTCGCCCACCTGACGGAGCTGGTGGTCGACGAGCTGACGATCGCGGCCGCGCCGGCGGGCGAGGTCGCAGCCGCGGCGGCGCGCTCCGAGGCCGAGATCGACGCCGCCATCCGGCCGCACGCCGGCGTCGAGACGAGCGCCGTCGGCGCCCGCGGCACGATCCCGGTGCGCGACGTCGGCCAGCCGCGCAGCGCCCTGCTGGCAGCCGTGCTCGACCGCGGCCTGCGTCTCAGCAGCAGCCGTTGCGGCGACTTCCACATCGCCCTCGAGGTGCTGGCCGAGAACCGCCTGGCGGAGCGCCTCGCCGCCGCGCTGGTGCGCGCCCTCGTCCCGGCCGACCGCCTCGGCGACGCCCTGCAGCGCGCCGCCGGCGAGGGCGGCAAGATCGTCGTCACCCACCCCGACGGCCTGCTGTGAGCGAAGGGGAACGCTGCCGCCCGCGACTCCCCCGCCCCGCCTCGCTCGCGTCCGCGGCCAGGGCGACCAGCAGCCGCACGACGCTCTCCTCGTGCGCCACCGCGGTCCCCTCGGGTGAGACGGCCCGACCGAGCGCCATGCCGATCATCGCCTCCATCACCAGGCGATAGAACGCCGCGCTGCGGGAGTGCCGCCCCAGCCGGCGCGCCAGGCCCGGGTTCCGCGCCGGACTGAAGAGGGCGCTCAACTTCTCGATCCGCGGGCGCAGCTCCGCGCCCAGGGTCGCATCGTTGCGGGCCGCCAGCCAGATCTCGATGATCGCCTTGAACTCCGGCCGTCGGGTGCTGCGCCACATGCCCTCGACCAGCCGCGCGGGCGAGACCGGCTCCGCCGGCAGCGAGCGGGTCGCGTCCTCCGCCAGCTCTTCGTACAGCCTCTCGAGCGCCTCGCCGTAGAGCGCCGCCAGGTTGGCGAAGTGGTGGTGAAAGGCGCCGCGGCTGACGCCGACGCGCGCGCACACCTCGACCGCGGTCGTGCGCGCGTAGCCGCGCTCGACCAGCGACTCGATCGCCGCCCGCGTCAGCCGGGCCCGCATCGCCGCGGCCCGTTCGCCCTGCGTCGGCCGCTGCGCGGCGGCCGCGCCCCGCTTCCCTTGTGTTCGCACCGCCACTCCCCTACAAGGCCGACATACATACATCAATGTATGTATGTGAGGAGGGACGAGATGACGGACACGGCAGCGGCGGAGACCACGACCCGGACGGTCCTGTGCGCGAGCTGCGACATCGCCTGCCAACTGGTGGCGGAGGTGCGCGACGGGCGGGTCGTGCGCGTGCGCGCCTCGGACAACCCGATCCTGCGCGACAACGTCTGCATGAAGGGCATCTACGCCCCCAAGAGCTTCGCCCATCCCGAGCGCATCCTCCACCCGCTGCGGCGGGTCGGCGAGCGCGGTTCGGGGCGCTGGCAGCGCGTCTCCTGGGCCGAGGCGATGGACGACATCGCCGCCCGCCTCGCGGGCGTGATCGAGCGCCACGGCCCGGAGGGGTTCGCGGTCGCCACCAGCCAGTGGAACACCAGCACCGAGTCCGGCGCCGGGCGGCGTTTCATGAACCTGCTCGGCGCGCCCAACTGGATCAGCGGCGTGGCGCTGTGCGCCGGCAACACCGCCGCGGTCAACCGCATGGTCTACGGCTGGTTCCCGCAGCCGGACTACGCCGCGACCCGCTGCATCGCCCTCTTCGGCCACAATCCCAAGCGCCACAGTTGGACGCCGATCTACAACGCCGTGCGGCGGGCGCAGGCGCGCGGCGCCAAGCTGATCGTGCTCGACCCGCGCCGCAGCGAGAGCGCCGAGCGCGCCGACCTCTGGCTGCCGCTGCGCGCCGGCACCGACGCCGCCATGTGCCTCGGCTGGCTGCACGTGATCCTCGAGGAGAAGCTCTACGACGAGGACTTCGTCCGCCGCTGGACGGTCGGCTTCGACGCCCTGGCGCAGCGCGTGCGCGAGTTCCCGCTCGAGCGCGTCGCCCGCATCACCGGTGTCGACGCCGACCTCATCCGCGCCGCCGCGCGCCTCTACGCCAGCCACGGGCCGGCGGTGATCCCGTGGACGCCGATCACCGACCAGCAACGCAACAGCACCTCCGCCATCCGCCTGCACTGCTCGCTGCGGGCGCTCACCGGCAACCTCGACGTGCCCGGCGGCGAGGTCTTCCAGGGCCTCCACCCCGACATCGTCCCCGAGAGCGACCTCGAGCTGCACGAGGCTCTGTCCGAGGAGCAGAAGGCCAAGCAGCTCGGCGCCGACACCCACCCGGCCTTCACCCATCGCGGCATGGCGGCGCTGGCCGAGCCGACGCGACGCGTCTGGGGCCGGCCGTACGTCAACCTGGTGATGGGCTCGTACATGGCCAACCCGACCGCGGTCTTCCGCGCGATGGCCGACGGCACCCCCTACCCGGTCAAGGCGCTCTTCTCGCTCGGCAACAACACCCTCATGGGCTTCGCCAACATGAAGCTCATCCACCGCGCGATGATGAACCAGGATCTGATCGTGGTGCACGAGCACATGATGACGCCGACCGCGCAGTTGGCCGACTACGTCCTGCCGGGCGACAGTTGGCTCGAGCGCCCGCATCTGCACGACGCCTGGGGCTGGGCGGCCGTCGTGCGGGTCTCCGAGCGCGCCATGGAGCCGCCCGGCGAGTGCCGCGGCGTCTACGACTTCTGGCGCGAGCTGGCGCTGCGCATGGGCCTGGCCGAGCACTTTCCCTGGAAGACGGTCGAGGAGGTCTACGACCATCGCCTGCGGCGCACCGGCCTCGGCTTCGCCCAGTTCGCCGCCACCTACGACGCCCACATCCCGCCGATCTCCTACCGTAAGTACGAGCGCACCGGCTTCGCCACGCCCTCGGGCAAGGTCGAGCTCGAGTCGAGCGTGCTCGCCGACCTCGGCTTCGATCCGCTGCCCTACTACCGCGAGGACCCTCCCGCCGAGCCCGGCTACCCGTTGACGCTGTTCATGGGCGTGCGCGAGGACGAGTACTTCCAGACCGGCCACCGCCACATCCCCGAGCTGCGCCGGCGGCGGCCGGAACCCGAGGTCTTCCTCCACCCCGAGGCGGCGCACGAGCAGCGCCTGGCGCACGGCGACTGGGTCGAGGTCGAGACGCGCGCCGGCGCGATGAAGGGCCGGGTCGCCGTGCGCGACGACATGCCGCGCGACCTGATCCGCGTGCCGCACGGATGGTGGAAGCCCGAGAGCCGGCGCGGCGCCGAACACCTCTCGGGCGCGTGGGACTACGCCGACGCCCAGATCACGCGCGACGACGAGGACTACCTCGACCGCGAGCAGGGCGTGCCGCACCTCAAGGGCATCCCCTGCCGCCTGCGGCGGATCGAGTCGCCGGCGGAGGTGGCGCGATGAGCGCCGCAGCGCGCGAGCGCGACAAGGCCTACCGCGGGCGGGTCCGCCGGGCGGCGCTCGGCCTGCGCCTCGCGCGCAGCGCCTTCCGCAAGCGCAAGAGCTGGCTCGACCGCCTGCTCACCCGTCTGCTGCGGCGCGCCACCGCGCCGCGCGCGCCGGCCGACGACTTCATGCGCGACGAGCTCGTCGACGCCGAGATCTCCTTCGATCCCGAGGAGCTGCGCCGCTACCAGCAGGGCGAGGGCGGCTGACGCGCGTGCATCCGCCCCGCTCCGCGGCTAGTCTGGCGGCGCTCAGCGAACGGAGGTGAGGCGATGCGATACATGCTGCTGATCTACAGCGACGAGAACGCGCTCGACGAGGCCGAGCGGGCGGACTGCTACCGCGAGTCGACCGAGCTGGCGCACGAGCTCGACGCCACCGGCTGCTACCTCGCCGCCGGCCCGCTGCAACCGACCTCGAGCGCGGCGAGCGTGCGGGTGCGCGACGGCCGGTCGTTCGTCACCAGCGGCCCCTTCGCCGAGACCCGCGAGCAGCTCGGCGGCTACTTTCTGATCGAAGCGCCCGACATCGAGGAGGCGCAGCGGATCGCCGCCCGCATCCCGATGGCGCGCAAGGGCACGGTCGAGGTGCGCCCGGTGATCGAGATCCCCGGCCTGCCCGCCGCCCGCAGCGAAGCACGCCGCCCGGCCAAGGCCGCCGGCGGACGCGCCTGATCCCGCCGCCGGCTGGCGCCGGCGCTTGCGGGAGGCGGGCGATCAGTCCGCGACCTTCAGCCCGTGCCGCGCGCCGACCTCGGCGAGCTTGGCGAGGTCGGGGTTCACCGGCGCGATCTCGCGGTGGAAGTCGGTGAACATCCGCGACGCGCCCAGCCGCGACGTCAGCGACAGCATCTCGCCACCGCCGGCGCCGAAGCGGAACCAGTGCACGCTGCCGGCCGGGAGATGGACGAGCGTGCCCTTCTCCGCCGTCATCGTCTCGGCGTCGATGCCGAAGTCGATCCGGCCGCCGAGGACGAAGAAGGACTCGTCCCACGGATGGCTGTGCGGCGGCGGGCCGCTGCCCTCGGGCCCGCGCTGCAGGAAGATCTCGTACCCGCCGGTCGCTTCCCCCGAGGCGAGCACGGTGACGTGCTCGCCGACGATGTTGAGCGTCGGCTCGTAATCCTGCGGCGTGACCACGAACGGTCTGGCGGCCATTCCATCTCTCCTTTCGCCTCCGCCGCGACGGCGAGGCGATCGCCTCGATCGCCTCGCCCCCCTACGGGGCGCAGGGGCCCGAGTCAATTGCGCGCCCTCTTCCGTCTGGTCGCGCGGCGATGCTAGGAGACCGGCCATGTTCCTCAAGCTGCTGCTGCGCGACCTGATCGTGGCCGCCGTGGTGGTCGGGGCCTGGACGCTGGCAGCGCCGTTGTCCGCCGGCAGCGGCCCGCTCGCCGATCTGAGCGGCGCTCTGCTCGGCGTCGGCGCCTTCGTCGTCACCCACCTGGCGCACGAATGGGGGCACCTGTTGGGCGCGTTCGCCACCGGCGCGCGCGTCGCGGCGCCGGCGCGCCTGGCGTCGCCCTTCCTCTTCAGCTTCGACAGCAAGCGCAACTCGCGCCGCCAGTTCGTGCTGATGAGCCTGTCGGGCTTCGCCGTCACCGCCGCCGCGCTCTACGTCGCCTACGGCCTGTTGCCCGAAGCGCTGCTCGCGACCCGCGTGGCGCGCGGCCTGATCGTTTTCAGCGCCTCGCTCACCCTCCTCCTCGAGGTGCCGCTGCTCGCCGCTTCGCTGCTCTCCGGCTCGATCCTGGCGCAGGTCGAGGTCTTCCCCGCGACCGCGCCGCCGCAGTCGCGGGCGGATTGACATACTGGCAGTCCATCTGCCAATTCTGCCGGCCATGCCGGATCACCCGCTTCGCATCGTCGGCGCGCAGGGTTCGCCCTACAGCAGGAAGCTGCGGGCGGTGCTGCGCTATCGCAGGATTCCGCACGCCTGGATCAACCAGGGCTCGCCCGAGAGCGACGGTCTGCCCCGCCCCAAGGTGCAGCTTCTGCCGCAGTTGATCGCGCCGGGCGCCGGCGGCCTGCTCGAGGCGCGCACCGACTCGTCGCCGCTGATCCGCGCGCTCGAGAGCGACTACGAGGGGCGCTCGGTCGTTCCGCCGCACGCGGCGATGGCGTTCGTCGACGCGCTGCTCGAGGACTACGCCGACGAGTGGCTGACCAAGGCCATGTTCCACTATCGCTGGGCCTTCTCCGACGACGTCGCCAACGCCGCCGCCATCCTGCCGCGCTGGTTCCGCCCCAACCAGCCGGAGGAGGAAGCCGTGCGCAACGGCGAGATGTTCGCCCAGCGCCAGGTCGGACGCCTCGGCGTGGTGGGCTCGAACCCGACGACGGCGCCGGTGATCGAAGAGAGCTACCGCCGCCTGCTGCGGCTGCTCGACGCCCACCTGACCCATTTCCGCTTCGTGCTCGGCGCGCGCCCGGCGGCGTGCGACTTCGCGCTCTTCGGCCAGCTCACGCAGTTGGTCGCCTTCGATCCGACGCCGATGGCGATCGCGCGGCGCGCGACACCGCGCGTGGTCGCCTGGGTCGACATCGTCGAAGACCTCTCCGGCCTCGAGCCGGACGACATCGACTGGACCCCGCCCGAGTCCGCGCCCGAGACGCTGCGCGCGCTACTGGCCGAGGTCGGTCGAGTCTACGTGCCGTTCCTGCTCGCCAACGCCGCGGCGCTCGAGCGCCAGGCCGAGCAGGTCGAGTGCGTCATCGACGGCCGTCCCTGGGTGCAACGCCCCTTCCCCTACCAGGGCAAGTGTCTGCGCTGGCTGCGCGAAGCACACGCGGCGCTCTCGCCCGACGACCGGCACGCCGCCGACGCCCTCCTCGCCGGCACCGGCTGCGAGCGCCTCTTCGCCGACTGACCCGGCCGGCGCGGCGCTGCACGCAGGCCGAGTGGGCCTGCGTGCAGCGCCGGGTGGGCCGGCGTCTCACTTGCCCAACTGCGAGAGGGCGTTGACGTCGAACGTGTTCGACGGCAGCGGGACGCGGCCGCGGAAGCCCGCTTTCGGCGACGACTTGATGCCCGCGACCGTGGCGCGCTCGACCTTGACGTTCTCGGCGCACTGGAACGCCATGTTCGAGCCCTGGTTCCAGTCGACCTTGCCGTCGGGGCGGGTGAAGGGCTTGGGGATGAACGCCATCACTTGGAAGGTGTTGAGCAGCTCGCCCTGCCAACTGAACTTGCGGTTCCAGGCGCCCTGGAACGACTCCTTGTCGATGAAGAGCTGCAGGCGGCCGAAGAGGTAGTACTTGTCCTTGGGCACGCCGTCGACGACCCAGAAGCTGCGCTTCGCCAGCGCGCCGCTGATCGGCGCCCAGGCCAGCCCCTTCCAGTCCTTGTCCATGTAGCCGAGGAAGGCGATGTCGGGCCAGTTGCCCTGCCAGCCGCCCTCCGGCAGCCAGTACGACTCGGCCTCGCCCTTGAGACTCAGGGGGTCGACCAGACGGTACTGTTCCACCTCGCCGGCCAGCGTCCAGGTGAAGTCCTCGGGCTTGCCGTCGAAGAAGGGCCCGTCGTCCTGCGACATGTCCGAGCCGAGGAAGCCGTCGGACCGGTTCGCCGGGCTGATCGCGCGCACCCGCCGCAGCGCCGGCACGTAGGTCCAGTTGAGATCCCGCTTGAGAGGATCGCGGAAGCGCCAGTTGAGCGAGGCCGTGCCGTTCAGATCGGCGGGCGAGACGACGAGCGTTCGCGAGCGCGACAGAAAGCCCTCGGGGTTCTCGACGCGCTGATCCTCCGGGGTGCCGTCGTAGTACTCGTAGGTGACCTGCACGTCGGTGCGCCGCTCGAGCCCGCCGGGGCTGACCCAGTTGAGCTGCGACTCGGCGTAGAGAGTGCCGAAGTACCAGGTGCGGTAGAAGTAGTTCCACACCACCTGAGCGCCGGCGGTGGGATCCTTCGGGTCGATGGTCGGGAAGGGAAAGCCGAGAATGTAGGGCGGTCGCTCGTTGCTGGACTTGTCGATCACCGTGCCGTTGGCGTCGACGCCGAACTTGCCGGCGTTCTTCTCGCTGCCGTCCTTGAAGTCCGGCGGGAACTTGAACGATCCCATCGGCCAGTCCACCACCGGGTTGCGGTACTTGCCCTCGGTGTAGTGCTTGAGGATCTCGGGCGGCAGCAGGCCCTCGGCCTTCGACGCGGTGGACGCGTCGAGCACCTCTCCGGGCGCCAGGCCGGGACCGGCCTTCGCCTCCGCCGCGGCAGCGGCCTTCTCCTCGGCCGCGGTGGCGGCGGCCGACGACAGCAGGAAGACGACAGACAACAGGACCCGGGCGAGTCTCGACATCGCAGTGCTCCTCGGATTTCGGGGTTGAACTCGAGCGCGCGGACTATCGTCGAGCCCGTCGCGGGTTGTCAAGACTTGCGAACGTTTGTTCGTCGGGCGCCGGCGCGGCTTCCAGGAGCGCGTGGGGGGTCTCGGTGGCGAGCACGCGCCGCAGCGCGAAGCCGGCGACGCCCAGCAGCGCGCGGTACTCGTCCTCGCTGCGCTCACGGCCGCCGCTCAGCAGCATCATGTTGAGGTCGGAGAGGAAGCGGTTCGGCCCGGGCTCGCGCGCGGCGGCCCGCGCCGGCAGGACGCGCTCGATCACCAGCAGGCGCGCCGACGCCGTCATCGCGGCGCGGCAGTTGCGCAGGATGGCAAGGGCGCGTTCGTCGTCCCAGTCGTGCAACACCCACTTCAGAAGGTAGACGTCGCCGCCGGCCGGCACCGCGGCGAACATGTCGCCCGCGACCACCTCGCAGCGATCCGCCAGCCCGGCGGCGGCGAGCAGCGGGCGCGCCGCCGCGGCCACCGACTCGATCTCGAACAACACGCCGCGCGCGCTCGGCTGGGCGCGCAGGACGGCTGCCAGCAGCGCGCCGCGGCCGCCGCCGACGTCGACGATCGTGCCGGCGCCGGAGAAGTCGAAGGCCTCGACCACCGCCGCCGCCACCGGCGCCGTGAGCGACGCCATGGCCTCGTCGAAGGCCCGCGCCGCTTCCGGGGCGCGCTGCGCCATGGTTGCGAAGCTGGTGGGCGTGGCGCCGCCGAAGGCCGGCGCACCCGAGCGCACCGCCGCGAGCAACTGCCCCCACGCCGTCCAGTGACGGCGGCCGCCGTAGAAGAGCGCCGCCGCGCGCAGCGAGCCGGGGACGTCGCGGCGCAGCAGTTCGCCCACGGCGGTCAGCTCGAACGAGCCGTCGTCGCGCTCGCCGATCACCCCCAGGCTCGCCAGCGCGCGTAGCAACCGCTGCAGCGACGGCGGATCCACGCCCAGCTCGCGCGCCATGCCGAGCGCCGGCCTCGGCCCGCCGGCGAGGGCATCGGCAACGCCGATCTCGGCGGCGACGTACACCGCCTGCACGGCGCGGTAGCCGTCGAGCAGCCGCAGCAGCGCGTCGGCGGCCTTGGCCTCGTCCGTCATCGACGGCCCGAGTGCATCCCTGGGACGCGGGTCAGATCGGGTCGCGGCCGATGCGGCCCGAGCGCCACAGGCTGAAGAAACCGATCGCGGCGACGATCAGAGCCGCGCCGGCGGAGGCCGCCGGCGAGAGCGCCGGCGCATGGACGGCCGGACAGGCGCAGAAGGGAGCGGTCGGCGCGCCCGGGCAGGCGCAGAAGCCGGCGGTGCAATCCGTGCCGCCCACCGCGGCGCAGTCCGCGATGACACTGCACGTGGCGGCGGAGAAGCTGCCGTCGCGGAAACAGCCGAGCTGCGCGGCAGCCGGCGCGACGAACGCGCCCAGCACCAGCCACAGTGCCACCAGAGCTCCTCCCATCGTCGCCATGCGCCGCATCGCTCTCCTCTCGCCGCCGCCGGCATCGGCCCGGTCGGCCGCGGCGATGCTGCCTCCGCCACCCGTTCCTGTCAATCGCAAGCCTGCACCGGATCGCCGGCGATGGCGCTGCCCCGGCGCCTGGTGTAGGCACCGCGCGGTGACGACCCGCTCGTGGCAGGTGTCCGCCGCCGCCCTCGCCACCCCGACCTGGGCCTGCGCGATCCTGCTCGCCGTTCTCGCGCTCGCCGAGGGGGCAGCGCGCAGCCGGCCGGTCCGCGACCTCCTCCACGTGCCGTCCGTCGGCAGCCCCTCGCGCCGCTTCGAGATGCAGCTCGACGGGCTCGAGCGCTACGCCGCCGCTCGCGGCGAGGTCGACTGCATCGTGCTCGGCAACTCCACCGTTCTGATGGGCGTCGACCCCGAGGCGCTGGCGCGTGGCTACCGCGCCCGCAGCGGCGGCGAGCTGCGCTGCTACAGCTTCGGCGTCGCCGGTATGACGGCCTCGGCCGCCGAGGCGGTCGCCGCGATTCTCCTCGAGCGCTACCGGCCGGAGCTGTTGCTCTACGTCGTCACCGCCCGCGACGTCGGCGACAACGTCGACGGCCCGCTGCTCGCCGGCACGCCCTGGGTACGCTACCGGCGCGGCGCGCTCTCGAGCGAGGGCTGGCTGGTCGAGCACTCCGCCGCCTTCCGCTACTGGCTCCTCTATCGGCAGTGGCTCGAGCGCGACCGCTGGCCGGCGGCGGCCGCCGCGACGGGGACCAGCGCTCTCGGCTTCCACGCCAGCGCGGCCAGCCTCCCGCTCTCCCCGGCCCTCTGGCGGCACACCGTCCAGGCGTACGAGGAGATCGCGCGCCAGCCGCCCTCGCAGAGCGAGGCGCGCGCCTACGCCGAGTTGCTCGCGACGGCGCGCGCGCGGGCGCAGATCGTGGTGGTCGAGGCTCCGCTGCACCCCCGCCTGCGCCGCGCGACGAGCCGCCTGGGAGGCTTCTACGAGCAGGCGATGCTGCTTCTGCGCCGGGAGTCGCGGCGCCAGCACGTGCCCTTCTGGCGCGTGCCGGCCGACGGCGTGATACCCGGCGACGGCTGGCTCGACTTCGTTCACCTCAACCGCCGCGGCGCCGGCGCGTTCAGCCACTGGCTCGGCGCGCGCCTCGGGGCCGCCGTGCGGAGCGGACGGCTGCGACCGCCGGGCGCCGCCCGCGCCGAGGCCTGACGCGGTGCTCGTCCTCGTCCTCGCCCTGGCGGCCGCGCTGTCGGTGTACCACCTGCTGCCGGCACGTGCGCAGCGCTGCTGGCTGCTGCTGCTCTCGTACGCCTTCTACGCCGCCCTGGCGCCCCGCTTCCTGCCGGTGCTGGCAGCGATGACGCTGGCGACCTGGGTCATCGCCCGCCGCCTCGCCGACCTTCCTTCGGCCGCCGATGCCGCGACGCGCCGCCGCCGGCGCGGGTGGCTGATGCTGGGCGTGGCGATCGACGTCGGCGCCCTCGGCGCGCTGCGCTGGGTCTACGGCTCCGGCGCTCCCTTCCAGGCCCCCTTCGCGGTCCTCGGCCTGTCGTTCTACTCGCTGCAGGCGCTGTCCTATCTCTTCGACACCTACTCCGGCGCACTACGTGTGCCGCACACCTTCGCCGACTTCGCCCTCTACCTGTCGTACTTCCCCAAGGTGGCCGCCGGTCCGATCGAGCGGCCCGGCGACTTCCTGCGGCAGCTCGCCGGGGCGCGCGTGGTCGACGACCGCCGCCTGGCGCGCGCCGCGACCCTGATCGCCGTCGGCCTGACGCGCAAGCTGGTGATCGCCGATCCGCTGGCGGCGCAGCTCCCCGCCGGCGCCTTCACCGCACCGGCTGACTTCGGCTCGCTGGTGCTGGCGGCGACCACGGTCGGCTGGGCCTTCGTGCTGTACAACGACTTCGCCGGCTACACCGGCATCGCGCGCGGCCTGAGCTGCCTCTTCGGCATCGAGCTGGCGCGCAACTTCGCGCAGCCGTTCGCCGCCGGCAGCTTCACCGAGCTGTGGAACCGCTGGCACATCACCTTCTCCCACTGGCTGCGCGACTACGTCTACCTGCCCCTCAGCCGCCACCTGCTGCGCCGCAACCTCCAGCGCGGCAACGCCGCCAACCTGTTGCTGCCGCCGATCGCGACCATGCTGGTGTGCGGCCTCTGGCACGGCGCCAGCGCCCACATGCTGCTGTGGGGCGGCCTGCACGGCGTCTACCTCGTCCTCGAGCGGGCGTTGCGCTTGCTGCGTCCCTCGCCGCCCGGCAGCGCCGCGCCGCCCTGGCCGCACGCCGCCGGCATCGCGCTGGTCTTCGGCCTCAGTTGCTGGACGTTCATCGCGCTGCGACTGCCGATCGAGCAGGCGATCGAGTTCTGGCGTCAGCTCGCGTTCGGCCCGCTCGGCGCCCTGCCCGACGGCCGGGCGCTGCTGTTCGTCGTGCCCTCGCTCTGGCTCGACCGGATGGAGGCGCGCCACGGCGACGACGCACTGCTCGATGCCTGGCCGCGGGCCGCACGTGCCGCCGCCCTGGCGGCGGCGGCGCTGCTGTGGTTCGCCGCCACCGGGATGACGGCACCGGCGCCTTTCGTCTATCAGGGATTCTGAGATGACCACGACCTCCCCCGCCAGCCTTCTCGATCCGCTGCGGCGACGCGCCGCCACCGCTCCCGACCTGACGGCTCTCGTCCTCCTGCTGGAGGACGGCAAGCGCGAGACCGTCACCACCGCCGACCTCTGGCGCGAGATCGTCGCGAGCGCGAGCGGCCTGCGCGCCGCCGGCATCGCCCCCAGCGACGTACTGCTGGTGGTGATGGGGCACTCGCGGCGGATGATCACGACCTATCTCGGCGCCATCGCACTTGGCGCGGTGCCGGCGCTGGTCTCGACGCCGACGCCGCGCATCGATCTGGCGCTCTATCGCAGACGCGTCGAGACCCTGGTCGCCGCCGCCGGCGCGGCCGCGGTGGTGATCGACGCCGGCGACTCCGGGCCGCTGCGCGAGGTGCTGGCGGCCACCTCCACCCGCGTGATCGCGGCCGACGCCCTCGCCGCCGATCCGGACGAGAGCGCGCTGGCGCCGGGCGCGTCCGAACGCACCGCTTTCATCCAGTTCAGCAGCGGCACCGGCGGCGCGCAGAAGGGGATCGCCCACACGCACGCGGCGGTGCTGCGCTACATCGAGTACAAGCGCCGCGACCACGCCCTCTCCGCCGACGACGTCATCGTCAACTGGACCCCGCTCTACCACGACCAGGGTCTGGTGAGCGGCCTGCTGGCACCGCTGGTGATCGGCTTCCGCAGCGTGCTGATGTCGCCGTTGCAGTGGGTGCGCCAACCCGGGCTGCTGCTGCAGGCGATGCACGAGTACGGCGGCACGCTCTGCTACATGCCCAACTTCGCCCTCAACCACTGCGCCCGCGCCATGCGCGAGCGCGAGACCGAGGGCCTCGACCTCGGCCGCTGGCGCCTGCTGTTGCTCGGCGGCGAGCCGGTCCGCCTCGAGAGCCTGCGCGCCTTCGTCGAGCGCTTCGGCCCCAAGGGCTTCCGCGAGAGCGCCTTCCGCGCCGGCTACGGCATGGCGGAGATGGTCGAAGGGGTGACCGCGACGCGCACCGGCCCGCCGCGCGCCGACTGGATCCGCCTCGCGACGCTGCAGCGCGAGGGGCGCGCCGAGCCGGTCGCGCCCGAGGCCGCGGGCAGCGCGGCCTTCGTCAGTTGCGGCCCGCCCAAGGAGGGCGCCGAGCTGCGCATCGTCGGCGACGGCGGCGCGCCGCTGCCGGAGCGCTGCGTGGGCGAGATCGAGGTGCGCACCGAGTCGATGATGCGCGGCTACCATCGCCGTCCCGACCTCACCGCCGCCGCCTTCCGCGACGGTTGGTTCCGCAGCGGCGACCTCGGCTATCTCGCCGGCGGCGAGTTGCACGTCGTCGGGCGCCGCAAGGACCTGATCATCGTCGGCGGCCACAACATCGCGCCCGACGAGATCGAGGCAGTGGCCGAGCGGGTGCCGGGCGTCCTGCCGGGGCGGGTCGTCGCCTTCGGCGTGCCCGACGAGCGCGCCGGCACCGACCGCGTGGTGCTGGTCTGCGAGGTGGTCCAGCCGGAGGACGCGGAGTCCCTGCTCGCGCTCGAGCGCGAGCTGCGCCGCGCGACGGTGCAGGCGCTCGACCTGACGCTCGGCGACGTGCGCTTCGTCGAGCGCGGCTGGATCGTCAAGACCTCGAGCGGCAAGAAGGCGCGCGGCGACAACCGCGCCCGCTTTCTCGCCCAACTCGCCGGTGCGCGGGCGGACGGCTGAGATGCCGAGCCGGCAGGAGATCGTCGACGGCCTGCGGCGCTTCATCTGCGTCGAGCTGATGCAGCACCCTGGCTACCCGTTGCGCAACGACGAGCCGCTGATGTCGGGCGGGCTGATCGACTCGTTCTGCGTCGCCCACATCGGCGTCTTCATCGAGCAGGCGTTCGGCGTCTACATTCCCGACCCGGAGCTGACGGTGGAGGGCATGGACACGCTCGAGCTGATCGCGACGCGGGTGCTGCGCGGCTGAAGCCGACGGCGATCGCAGCCGGCTCGCGGCGCCTCGCCGCTCAGCCCTCCCGCTCGGGTGGCAGGGTGATGGTCAGCGTGACCAGATCCACCAGCCCGTCGCGGACGTCCCGCACGGTCAGCACCAAACCGGGCAGTTCCAGGCGTGCGCCCGGCACCGCCGCACTGCGCCCGAGCCGGTCGCGCAGCAGTTCCTCGAGGCGCGTCTCCCCGGGCGCGTCGATCTCGATCTCGTACAGCTCGCGCAGATCGGCGACCCTGGTCGACGGCCGCAGCGGCAGCTCGAGCACCTCGCCCAGCGGCGCCTCGCGCGTCCCGAACACCCGATCGACCGCCGTGCGGACGTCCGGGCGCAGCACCAGGAAGACGTGATCGCCGGCGACCAGGGCGGTGGTGCCGCGCGGCGGGATGACGCTGCCGCCGCGCGCGATCATCGCGACGACGGCACCGTCGGGCAGGCCGAGGTCGCGAACCACGCGGCCGGCGGCGCGCGAAGCGCCGTCGACCGTATACTCGACGATGTCGCCGTCGACGTCGCGCAGCGACGAGATCTCGAGCGTCACCGGAGCCTCGGGCCGCGCCGGTTGCTCGAGGCGGAGCCAGCGCGCGACCCACGGCAGCGTCCAGCCCTGGGCCAGCGCGGAGACGACGACCGAGAAGAACACCACGTCGAACAGGACGCCTCCGAGCGGCAGGCCGAAGAGCAGCGGGTACATGCCCAGCACGATCGGCACCGCACCCTTGAGTCCCGCCCACGAGACGAACGCCATCTCGCGCAGGTTGAAGCCGAACGGCGCCAGCAGCACCGCCACCGTCAGCGGCCGCGCCAGCAGGATCAGCACCGCGGCGATCAGGAGCCCCGCTCCCGCCACCTCGAGCAGGCGGCTGGGAAAGCTCAACAGGCCGAGGACGACGAACATCGAGATCTGCGCCAGCCACGCCAGCCCGTCGCTGAAGAGGTACACGCCGCGCTGGAACACCACCCGGCGGTTGCCGATGACGATGCCGGCGAGATAGACGGCGAGGAAGCCGCTGCCGCCGAGGCTGGCGGCGAGGCCGTAGGCGAGCAGGCCCATCGCCGCCATCAGGATCGGATAGAGACCGGCCGAGTCCAGGTTGATGCGCAGGTTCAGCGCCGCGGCCGCGCGTCCGATCAGCCACCCGACGGCCGCACCGAGCGTCGCCTGCAGGGCCAGGAAGCGCAGCAGCTCCCAGCCGATCTCCAGACGACCGAGCAGGACCTCGAGGAACGCCACCGTCAGGAAGATCGCCATCGGATCGTTGGAGGCGCTCTCGACCTCGAGCGTCGCGGCCAGGCGCGGCGACAACTGCAGGGCGCGGCCGCGCAGCGCGGCGAACACCGCAGCGGCGTCGGTCGAGCCGACGATGGCGCCGAGCAGCATCCCCTCGAGAAGCGTCACGCCGAGGACGAGGTGCGCGGCCAAGCCCGTCATCAGCGCCGTCGTCACCACGCCGACCGTCGCCAGGGTGAGCGCCGGCCAGAGCACCAGCCGGAACGACTCGAGCGACGTCCGCAGCCCGCCGTCGAAGAGGATCAACGCCAGCGCGATCGTGCCGATGCCGTGCGCCAGCGAGTAATCCTCGAACTCGATCCCCCCCAGCCCCTCCGACCCGGCGAGCATTCCGAGGGCGAGGAACACCACCAGCGCGGGAACCCCGAAGCGCGAAGAGAACTTGCTCGACGCCGTCGCGAGGATCAGCAGCAGCGCGACGACCAGGATGATGCCATCGACGGAGAACACCGCCGTACTCCTGTCGCGTTCGGGCGCGCGAGTCCACCTGCGGCCGCGATGCGGCGGCGCCCCGGATGCAGGGCGCGACGAGAGCGGCCGCCGCGCCGCGGCGGCCGCTCTCGTCGGATGTTCACTCGTTGGGGATGCGGATGTCGCCCGTGCCGGTCTCCTCGAAGGACTCGAGCAGGCGGACGTCGTCCCACACCGGGATGTTCGCTTCCTTGTAGAGCTCGCGGGTGCGCTCGGTGACGGCGCCGACGCGCACCAGCGCCGGCATCATCAGATCCTTGAAGGCGTGGATGTGGCCCGGGGGCAGGTGCGCGGCAAAGCCGGCGCCGCCGCCTTCCATCAGGCCGTTGATGAAGTCCTGGAAGTCGATGTTCGAGCGCTCGAGGACCAGCATGAAGCCGGGGTCGGGCTTGGGAATGCCGCGGCCGTCGGCGCCGCCGGTTGCATCCGCCATGCCCTTCACCGCCTCGAAGGCGAACTGAGCGACGTCCTCGCGCTCGTCGGGATGCATTTCGGCGATCGTCTGCCGCAGGTAGACGTTGCCGAAGGCGACGTGGCGGGACTCGTCGCGCAGCACGTACTCCGTCAGCGAGCGCAACAGCGGGCAGCTCGCCTGCTTGCGCATGTTGTGGAAGGCCGCCAGCGCCAGCCCCTCGACCACCATGTTCATGCCGACCATGGTCTTGGCGAAGCTCTTCGACTGCAGCGTCGCGTCGATCACGTCCTTGAGCCAGGGCGAGATCGGGTACACCACGCCGAGCTTCTTGATGTACGCGTCGTACACCTCGACGTGGCGCGCCTCGTCGAAGGTCTGACTGGCGGAGTAGAGCTTGGCCTCGTAGTCGGGCGCCGCGTGCGTCACCGCCGCCGCCGTCATCAGCGCCCCCTGCTCGCCGTGCAGGAACTGCGAGAGGAGCTGGCAGGTGGCGTGCGCGACGAAGGTCTCGCGCGTCGGCTTCGAGAGCTTCTGGAAGAACGGCAGCCGCAGGAACGGGAAGCGATCCTCGCCCACGATCGGCTTCGAGGGATCGATCTCGACCGTCCAGTCGAGCTGCGTCTCCCCGTCCCACTGGTTCTGCTTCGCCTTGGAGTAGAGGTTGCGCAGCTTCTCGTTGTCGATGTCGTACGAGAAGTTCCAGGCGATATCCATGGCGGTCTCGTAGCCCGCGAGCTCCTGCCAGGGCAGGCGTTCGTCGCGGTCGGCGGCGGCGTCGTGGTTCATTGGGGTTCCTCCAGCATGTAGCGACAGATCATGTCGGTGAGCTCGGCGATGAGCACCTCCACCGTGAGCTCCTTGTGGCGATGGACGCAGATCTCCATCGCGGTGACGTTGATGGCGTTCTGGATCAGGAAGGCGGCGGCGAGCGGGTCGACGCCGGCGCGGAACACGCCGCGCGCCTGGCCGAGCGCGACCAGCTCGCGCAGCCGCTCGCGGCGGACCTGCAGAATGCGGTCGAGGCGCGCGCGCACGTCGTGGTCGCGCTCCGCGAGCTGCATCAGCACCAGCTGGAAGTTGCCGCCGCGGCGGAGCTGCTCGGCGCGCGCGCTCAGGTCGGCCTTCACCGCGGCGCGCGGATCGGCGCCGAGATAGCGCTCGAAGAACGCCGCACCGCGATCGCGCTCGAGCTCGCGATCGCCCCAGTCGTCGATCAGCGCCAGCAGCAACGCCCGCTTGTCCGGGAAGTGATGGTAGAGCGTGCCCACCCCGACCGCCGCCGCCTCGGCGATCTCGTTCATCGAGGTCGCCTCGTAGCCCTTCTGACCGAAGCCGCGCTCGGCGATCTGCAACAGCCGCTGCCGGGTCGCCACACCGCGCGCCTGCGCGCGCCGCCGCGGAGCGCGGATGGAGAGAAGCGCGGTGGCCGCCATGGCCTCGCACCCTAGCCCGATCCAAAACCGAATGGAATCTCTAATTTCACGACCAATCGATCAGCAGTTCCCCCAGTTGGAGCGAGCGGCGATCCCGACGTCGTGCCCCGGCCGGGCGACGGGTGGCCGGCCGTCCCGCAGCGTCCACGCAGAGAGGCGAGTCGAATCATCACCTCGTGAGGCAATTTGACTCACCTCTAGGAGTGCGATAGGGGCGCCGCATGAGCAAGCGGATGCAGGTTCTCGTCGAGGAAGCCGAGTTCCGACGCATGCAGGCAGCCGCGAAGCAGCACTCGATGACGCTGGCCGAATGGGTGCGCGGGACGCTGCGCGAGGCCCTGCGGCAGACCCCGACGGGGAGCCTCGAACGAAAGCTCGAGTGCGTGCGCGCGGCCGCCCGACACGAGTTTCCCAGCGCCGACATCGAGCAGATGCTGGAGGAGATCGAACGGGGCTACGGAACCGGCTCGTGATCCTGATCGACTCGAACGTTCCGATGTACCTGGTCGGCGCCGAGCATCCGCACAAGGTCGATGCGCGGCGCCTGCTGGAACGCGTCATCGCCGAACGTCGACGCCTGGTGACGGATGCGGAGGTTCTCCAGGAAATCCTGCATCGATACGTCGCCATCGATCGACGCGATGCGATCCAACCGGCGCTGGACGCGCTCCTCGGGGTCGTCGACGAGGTGCTCGCCATCGAGGAGCGCGACGTGCTTCGCGCGCGCGACGTGGTCCTCGGCGTACGGGGGATCTCGGCGCGCGATGCACTGCACGCGGCCGTCATGCAGCGCCATCGCATCGTCGACATCCTCTCGTTCGATCGCGGCTTCGACGCGGTTCCGGGAGTGCGGCGCCTGACGTGACGCGCGCGGTCGGCGCGATGAGGTGCTCCGTCCGGGTGGTCGTCGCGCGGCCTGGGCATGTCGTGTAGCCGATGTGGCACGTGATCCCTTCGACGGAACAGTCGTTCCATCAGCCGGCATCGGGGTGTGATCGCCGCACCCCAGGGCGTTCCTGCGGCGCGGCCGAGGGCTGAATCGGTGCGCGTCGCGATCAACGCCCGCTTTCTGTCCACCCCGCCGCGCGAGGGGTTGGGCCAGTTCGCGTACGAGGTCTGCCGCCGCCTGGTGCGCGACCACCCCGAGCACGAGTTCCTCCTCTTCCTCGATCGCCCGCGCGATCCCGGGTTCCCGCTGCCGGCGACCGCCGCGGCGCACGTGCTCCTGCCGCCGGCGGGCCATCCGTTGCTGACCGCCTGGTGGCTCGAGACCGCGCTCGCGCCCGCGCTCCGCCGCCACCGCGCCGACGTGCTGCTGGCGCTCGACGGCACGCTGCCCTTCCGCACCCGCGTCCCCGGCCTTCCCGTCGTCCACGACCTGGCCTTCGAGCACTTCCCCGAGCATCTCGGCTTGGTCAAGCGCCGCTTCTGGCGGACGTACGTGCGCGCCTCGGCCCGCCGGCCCGACCGAGTGGCGGCCATCTCCGAGTTCACCCGGCGCGACCTGGTCGCGACCTACGGCCTGACGCCGGGCGCGATCGAGGTCACGCCCTGCGGCGTCGACGAGACCCTCGGCCCCCTGCCGCCGGAGGAGCAGATCGAGATCCGCCGGCGCTACAGCGGCGGGGCCGAGTACTACCTGCACGTCGGCGCCATCCAGCCGCGCAAGAACGTCGCCAACCTGCTGCGGGCGTTCGACCGTTTCAAGCAGCGCTCCGGCTGCGAAAGCAAGCTGCTGTTCGCCGGCAGGCTGGCGTGGAAGTACCGCGAGGTCGTGCGACTGCACGCCGCGATGCGACACCGCGACGACGTCCGCTTTCTCGGCTATCTGCCGCGCACCGAGCTCGCGCGCGTGCTGGCGTCGGCGCGGGCGCTGGCGTGCGTCTCGCTCTACGAGGGCTTCGCCCTGCCGGTGGCCGAGGCGATGAAGTGCGGCGTGCCGGTGATCGGCGCGAGCGCGGCCGCGATCCCCGAGGTCGCCGGCGACGCCGCGCTGCTGGTCGATCCGCGCGACCCCGAAGCGATCGCCGCCGCGCTCGAGGAGCTGGCCGTGGATCCGGCGCGCCGCGCCGACCTCGCCGCCCGCGGCCGCGCACGCGTCACCCGTTTCGACTGGAACGCAACCGCCGCCGGCCTCTGGCGCATGCTGGTCGCGGCCTCGCGCGGATCCTTCAGTCCGCCTCCCCCTCCGTCGCCAGCGCTCTGAGGCACAGGCCGACCACGGCGAGCTCGGTGACGACCGTCGCCAGCGCGGCGCCGCTCGCCCCCCAGAGCGGGATCGCGACGGCGTTGAGCGCCAGGTTGAGCGCCACGCTCGCGAGCGCGACGCGCAGGTAGGCGCCGCTGCGACGCGTGACCATCAGCCCCTGGGTGAGCGCGAAGCCGGCGTAGATCGGCGCGACCGCCAGGGCGAGGACGCGCAGCACCGGCGCAGCCGGAGCGAAGGCGGCGCCGTAGAGCGCTGCGATCACCTGCGCCGACGCGAGGTAGAGCGCGGCCGACACCGCCGCCCCCACCGCCGCCAGCGGCAGCATCAACCGCAGCGCGGCCGCGCGCTCGCTCGCGCGCGCCAGGCGCGGCAGGGCGACGTTCATCGCCACCGTCGGCACCACCTGCGTCGCCTCCAGGATGCGGAAGGCGGCGGCGTACGCGCCGACCGCCTCGCGCCCGGCGAGCAGGCCGAGCGCGATGCTGCCGAGGCGGAAGTAGGCGGCGCCCACCAGACCCGCCAGACCGAGTCGGGCCCCTTCGCGCAGCAGGTGCCGCAGTCGGGCGTCACCCAGGCGCGGGCGGCGCAGCTCGCGCAGCAGTGGCAGCAGCTCCCGTCGACAGGGCCCGGCGAGCAGCGCAACGCCGCCGGCGGCGGCGAGCGCCAGCGCAGCGGCCGGCAGCAGCGCCCCGCGCACGCCGGCGAGGGCGAGAACGCCGAGCAGGGGGAGGGCCATCGCCTTCTGCGACACGCCGACGACGGCTTCCATGCGCATCGACTCGCGTCCGCGATACTCCGCGAAGACCAGGCCGAGCACCGCCAGGAGCCCCTGGTGCAGCCAGAGCAGCCAGAGCACCCCTCGGCTCTCGGGCGCGCTCGCGGCGGCGAGCAGCGCGACGATCGCCGCCGTCGCTGCCAGCGCCAGCGCGCGCACCGCCAGCGCCGCGGCCAGCAACCCGCGATCTCCACGGGCCGCCCCGCCGACCACCAGCGGCTCGAGGCCGAGCGAGAGCGCCGGTTGCACCAGCACCAGGAGCAGCGCCTGCAGAAAGGCGAAGCGGCCGTACTCCTCCACGCCGACGAGAAGGGGAACGGCGACGTAGAACAGGAACAGCAGCCCCCGGCCGACCACCTGGTCGGCGGTCTGCCAGAACGCGTTGTCAATCAGCCGCACCGAGCCGGCTCGCGTAGCACGCCGCGAAGAGCGCCGCGCAGGTCATGAACGTGTAGTCGTAGATGAAACAGTCGAAGAGCTGGCCGAGCCCGAGCGCCAGCAGCGGCAGAGCGGTCGTGGCATCGCTCGGATCGCCCGACCGGTACAGGGCGACCAGCCAGGCGGCGCACAGGGCGAGCCCGACCAGCCCGAGCTCGACGGCGACGTTGAGCGCGAGGTTGTGGGTGTTGATCCAATGCTGGCCCGTGATCGCCGGCCCGCGGCTGTTGGCGAAGACCTCGAGCCCGATGCCGCTCAGGGGGTGCTGCCGGATCTCGCGCACCGCGGCCTTCCAGAGGGCGAGGCGCGGGATCATCGTCTCGACCGGGGTGGTGGTACCGTCGAGCGCCGGCGGTGCGGCGATCGCCCGCGACAGCGGCAGGTAGCGCACGTCGCGCAACCCGAGCTGTGCAGTCGAGATGGGAAAGGTGACGAGCGCCAGCAGGAAGAGAACACCGATGGCGGCCGATTGGAGCGGTCGCAGGACACGCATCCAGACGAGCAGGACGAGCGCGGCGCCCAGCACGAACCAGCCGTTGCGACTGCCCGACAGCGCCGACGCAGCGAGCAGGATCGGCAGCGAGGTCGCGAACCACCACGGCGCGAGCCAGCGCGCGCGCCACGCCGCGGCCCCGAGAGCCAGCGCGACCGCCGACAGGACGCCGAGCTGGTTGGGCCACACCAGCAGCGAGGCGACGCGCGTCGGGACGAGGAGCGGGCCGCGCACCTGCTCGAACGGTCGGGGAGCGAAGACCTCCAACACCGCCAGCATCGCCAGGACGACCAGCGCCGCGTGCACGGCGCGCAGCGCCCGTCGCGCGCGCGGAGGTCGATGCAGCGCCAGCAGGAGACAGACGAAGACGAAGGCGTAGGCGCCGTACTTGGCGCTCAGCCGCATCGACAGCGACGGGGCTTCGCCCAACAGCGCCGAGATCCACACCCAGAGGTAGAGCGCCAGCGTCGCCGCGAGCAGAAGTCGATGCCTGGCCAGCACCTCCCACAGCGTCGCCCGGGCCCGCCAGGCGAGCGCGCCGGCGCAGAGCGGCACGACCAGGTTGTTGGCGGCGACCTCCAATCCGGGGAGCGATGGACGCGCGAGCGTGCTGCCGGCGAGCATCGCGAGCAACAGGGCCGTGTCCACCGGCGAAGCGGTTGATCCCCCCGAGCCGGCTGCGGTAACGGACGGCCGCCTCCTCACGGCGCCGATCCTGGCGCCGCCGGCCCGCCGGCGCAAGGGCGAGGCAGCTTCGATGCGAATCCTCCAGCTCAGAAAGTGGCTGTCGGCGAACGACGACAACGGTGGCAAGCTGCGTGCGTCCGGGCTGGCGCGCGCGCTGTCGCGCTTCGCCGCGGTCGACGCGCTGGGCTTCGCCGACCGCGGCTCGGCCGGGCTGCGCGAATCCCCGCGCCTGGCCCACTATCGCAACCTCTACCCCGTGCCACTGCCGGCGCCGGCGGCGCGCGCGACTCAGATCGCCCTCGCGCTCGCTCGCGGCCACTCGCTGCGCTCGGCGCGCTTCTGCTCCTCCGAATATCGCGGGCGCGTGCGCGCGGCGCTGGCGAGTGGCGCGTACGACGCGGTGCAGGTCGAGGAGCTCGCGATGCTCGCCAACCTCGACCCGCTGCCCTCCGGGGTACCGCTCGTCTACAGCGCCCACAACGTCGAATCGGCTCTGACCCAGGAACTGCTGCGCGCCCGCGGCCGCGCGCTCGCGGCGCTCGGCCCGTTCGACCGCCGCCGCGCGGTCGCGGAGGAGCGCCGGGCCCTGCAGCAGGCGCGCCTCTGCCTGGCGGTCTCGGAAGCGGACCGGCACGAGCTCTCGAGCCTCGCCGCACCGCTGGGCTGCCCCATCCACGTCGTGCCGAACTGCGCCGACGACGACATCACGCCCGCGCCCGAGGCCGTCTCCGCCGGCGAGCGCCCGCGCCGGGCGGTGTTCGTCGCCTGCTTCGACTGGTCCCCCAACGTCGAAGGCGCGAACTGGTTCCTCGGCGAGGTGCTGCCCCACCTGCGCCGCCTCGGCCCGCCCTGCGCCGTGCACTTCGTCGGCAGCGGCATCTCGCCGGCGCTGGCGGGCGCGCTGCGCTCCGCCGGCTGCGAGAGCGCGGCCGATGTCCCGGACACCCGTCCCCACCTCGCACGGGCGAGGGTCGCGATCGTGCCGCTCCTCTCCGGCGGCGGCACCAGGCTCAAAATCGTCGAGGCGTGGGCGGCGGGCGTGCCGGTGGTATCGACGCCACTCGGCGCCGCCGGCCTGGGCGGCAACGACGGCTCCGACCTCCTGCTCGCGCGCGAGCCGAGCGCCTTCGCCGCCGCCCTGGGCCGCGTGCTCGGCGACGACGCCCTCTACCGGAGCCTGCGCCAGCACGGCCTGCGCCGCGCCGAGTCGATGCGCTGGGCGCGTCAGGCGGCGACGCTCGAGGGGCTGTACGCCGGCCTGAGGTGAGGCGCCGGCATGCGCATCCTCTTTCTCAGCCCGCACATGCCGTCGCCGCTCAAGGGTCGGACGCTCAACTTCGTCCGCCACGCCGCCGCCCGTCACGAGCTGCATCTGCGCATCCTCGCCTCTCCCTTCGAGCCGCGGACGGGTGACGCGACGGCCGAGTTGACCGCACTGCGGCCGCGGTGCGCCTCGGTCGAGGTGATCGAGGTCGCGACGCCGCGCTTCCTCGCCGCCGGCGCGGTCGGTCTCCTGCGCGGCGACGATCTGCGCAGCGCCTGGACGCGCGCGCACGATCGCTGCTCCGATCGCCTGCAGCGGCAGTGCGACCGACTCGCGATCGACGTCGTCCACGCCGATCGCATGCGCGTGGGGCGAATCGCCGCCCGCCTGGGGCGGCCGGTGCTGGCGGATCTGCCCGACTGCCTCTCCTGGGCGATGGCGCAGTGGTCGGCGCGAGCGCGCGGCATGCGCCGCCTGCTCTACGCCTACGAGGCACGCCGCCTGCGCGCCTACGAGGGCGGCGACCTCAACGCCCTGCCGGCGGCGGCGGTGGCCTCCGCCGAGGACGGCCGCCGGCTGCTGGCCTCCGGCTATCGCGGGCGAGTCGTCTACCTGCCTGGCATCATCGAGCTCGCGCGCGACGAGATCCCCGTGACGACGGCCGCCGCCGGTGGCCCTCATCTGATCTTCCACGGCACGCTCTACTACCGGCCGAACGTCGACGCCGTGGCGACCTTCGTACGCGAGGTGCTGCCGCTACTGCGCCGCCGCTTCCCGCGGCTGACGCTGTCGTTGGTCGGCGCCCGGCCCCGCGCTTCGGTCCGCCGCTTGGGCCGCGTCGACGGCGTCCGCGTCGTCGCCGACGTACCGCACGTCGCCCCCTGGCTGCGCGCCGCCACTGCCGCCGTGATCCCGATGCGCATCGGCGTCGGCCATTCGCAGAAGGTGTGCGAAGCGCTGCTCGCCGGTCGCCCGGTGATCTGCAGCCCGCAGGTCGCCGACTGCGTCGACGCCACCCTCCGCCCCGCGCTGCAGATCGCGCGCCAGCCGTCCGATTGGCTGGCGCAGGTCGAGCGCCTGCTCGAGGATCGCGACGGCGTCGCCGCGCAGGCCCGGCTCGGACCGGAGGCCGTCCGCCGCTGCTATGGCGCCGACGCGGTGATGCCCCTTCTCGAGCGGGCCTACGAGACCGCGCGCGAGGCCTGGGGCCCACCGCGGCGATGACCGTCACGGACGCGTCCAGCCGAGCCGCGCCGGAACGCCGATGCGGGGATGCTCGAGCGGGAAGTGGACGACGTTGACGCTGCCGGCGGCGCGAAAGGCGCAGTAGCCGAGGCCGGCGATGTCGAACTTCCAGTCGCCCTGTTCCAGTTGCACGATCGGCCGCAGCGTCTGGATCGTCGCGGCGGCGCCGGCCAGGATCTCGGACTCCGCGCCCTCGGCGTCGATCTTGAGGTAATCGAGGCGAGCGAGACCCTCGGCACGCACGAGGTCGTCGAGCGCAACCGCGTTCACCGCCAGCGCGCGCGCCGAGGGATCGCGTCGCACCAGGCCGAACAGGCTGGGCCGGGCGAAGTTGAGCCACAGCTCGCGCCGACCCGCCGACGCCGCGGCGCAGAGGTTGTGGAGGTGGACGTTGGTCAGGCGGTTGGCGCGCACGTTGTGCTCCAGCATGGCGAAGACCTCGGGGTACGGTTCGAGGGCGACGACACGCCCGCCGACGCCGACCCGCCGGGCGGCGAGCACGGTGTAGACGCCGGTGCTGGCGCCGACGTCGACGAAGACGTCGCCGGGCGCGAGCAGCTCGTCGAGATGCGCGACCTCCGGCTCGATCTCGCGACGCATGACGTAGATGCCCCGCCCGCCCCAGCCGGCGCGATTCCTGCCCGCGATCACGGCGCCGCCGGGGAGCCGAGTCGTCAGCAGGGCGTCGCGCGCCGTCAGCGCCACCCGCACCTTGCGCAGGAAGCGCAGCCAAGCCGCTCCGTACCCGCCCATGTCGCGCCGCAGGATACGTCCGTCGTCGCCGAGAAGGGAAGCGCGCGGCCACTCACCGAAGAGTGGCTCCGCGGAGCGAGCGCAGCGACGATTGCCGTTCTCGCAAGCCGCGGCGCGTGCTAGAGCGCCCATGCCATGAGCACGATCACGACGAAGGACGGCACCGAGATCTACTTCAACGACTGGGGCAGCGGACAACCGGTGGTCTTCAGCCACGGCTGGCCGCTGAGCGGAGAGGCCTTCGAGGACCAGATGTTCTTCCTCGCCTCCCGCGGCTACCGCTGCATCGCCCACGACCGACGCGGCCACGGGCGCTCGAGCCAGCCCTGGCACGGCAACGACCTCGACACCTACGCCGACGATCTCGCCGCGCTGGTCGAGGCCCTCGACCTGCGCGACGCGGTGCACGTCGGCCACTCGACCGGCGGCGGAGAGGTCACGCGCTACATCGGCCGGCACGGCAGCAAGCGCGTCGCCAAGGCCGTCCTGATCGGCGCCATCCCGCCGCTGATGCTGAAGACCGCGGCCAACCCCGGCGGCCTGCCGATCGACGTGTTCGACCAGTTGCGCGCCAACGTCGTCGCCGATCGCTCCAAGTTCTGGAAGGAGTTGAGCCTGCCCTTCTACGGCTACAATCGCCCCGGAGCGCAGGTCTCGGAGGGGGTGCGCGAGGCCTTCTGGCGCCAGAGCATGATGGCCGGCTTCCCGGCCTCGTACTTCTGCATCGAGGCGTTCTCCGCGACCGATCTCACCGAGGACCTGAAGAAGATCGACGTGCCGACGCTCATCCTGCACGGCGACGACGACCAGATCGTGCCGATCGGCGCCTCGGCGATGCTCTCCTCGAAGCTGGTGAAGCGGGCGACGCTGAAGGTCTACCCGGGCGGCTCGCACGGCATCTGCACGACCAGGAAGGACGAGGTCAACGCCGACCTGCTCGCCTTCCTGAAGAGCTGAGCGGGAGCCGCCATGACGATCGACTCCGAACGGATCGGCGCTTGGCTGCGGGCGATGACGCTGGCCGAGAAGTGCCGCCTCCTCGGCGGTGCCTCGAGCTGGCGCACCCATCCGATCGAACGCCTCGGCATCCCGGCGGTGAAGATGACCGACGGCCCGAACGGTGCGCGCGGCGAGTTCAGCGCCAACGACCGCACCCCCGCGGTGGTCGTGCCGGTGGGCATCGCGCAGGGCGCGACCTGGGATGCCGAGCTGATCGCGCGCGTCGGCGATCTCCTCGGCCGCGAGGCGCGGCGCCGGTCTTCGCACGTGCTGCTCGCGCCCGCCGTGAACCTGCAGCGCACCCCGATCGGCGGTCGCACCTTCGAGTACTTCTCGGAGGACCCCGAGCTGACCGCCGCGCTGGCCGTGGCAACGGTGCGCGCCGTGCAGGCCCACGGCGTCGCCGTCACCGTCAAGCACTTCGCCGCCAACGACACCGAGGTCGATCGCCACAGCGTCGACGTGCGGGTCGACGAGCGCGTACTGCGCGAGCTCTACCTGCGCCCCTTCGAAGCGGCCGTCCGCGACGGCGGCGCCTGGGGGATCATGTCGGCCTACAACCGGCTCGAGGGCGAGTACTGCGCCGCCAACCGCCGCCTGCTGACCAGCATCCTGCGCGGGGAATGGGGCTTCGACGGCTTCGTCGTCTCCGACTGGTACGGCGCGCACGAGCCGGTGGGGTCGGTCCGTGCCGGCCTCGACATCGAGATGCCCGGGCCGACGCGCGTCTACGGCGAGCGGCTGGAGGCGGCGGTGGCGGCCGGGGCGGTCGACGAGGCCGAGATCGACGCGCGCGTCCGCAACGTCCTCACCCTCATCGCGCGCACGCGCGCCGGCGAGCGCCCGGCGGACGCGCCCGAGGTGAGCGTGGACGATCCGGCGGAGCGGCGGCTCTGCCGCGAGGTCGCGATCGCCGGCATGGTGCTGGCGCGCAACCAGGCCGAGACGCTGCCGCTCGCCGGCGCTCGCCCGCCGAGGTCGGTCGCCGTCATCGGTCCGAACGCGGTGCGCACCCGTATCATGGGCGGCGGCAGCTCGGCCCTGCGCTCGCTGCCGCACCGCTCGATCCTCGACGCGCTGCGCGACCGACTCCCGGGCGTGAGCTACGAGCAGGGCTGCCTGATCGACAAGCACGCACCCTTTCCGGCGCCCGAGCAGCTCGTCGGGCCCGACGGCGCGCCGGGCCTGGAGGTGCGCTTCGTCAACGGCAGCGATGCGGACGCCGAGGCGGCCTACGTCACGCGCATCCACGAACCGACCATCGGCTTCTTCGGCTCGGTGCCGCCCGGCGTCGGCCCGGGCGAGTGCGTCGTCACCGTGCGCGGCTCGTACCTGCCGCGCGTCGGCGGCGCCCACGAGGTCGGCGTGATCGTCACCGGCTCGCCCGCGGTGCGCGTCGGCGACACCACCCTGATCGCAGCGGGGGCGCGCCTGCCCGCCGGCGACGCCTTCTACGGCTTCGGCTCGGCCGAGCAGCGCGCGACCGTCGACCTGCGCGCCGGCGAGCCGCTCGCCCTCTCGGTCACGCTACCGATGCGCCAGCCCTTCGGCGCGATTCGGATCGGCGTGCGCGAGCCGGCCGACGAGGGCCGGCTCGGCCGCGCGGTCGAGCTGGCGCGCCGCGCCGACGCGGCGATCGTCGTCGTCGGCACGACCGACGAGTGGGAGACCGAGGGCCACGACCGCAGCTCGATCGCGCTGCCGGGTGCGCAGGACGAGTTGGTGCGCAGCGTGGCGGCAGCCAACCAGCGGACCATCGTGATCGTCAACGCCGGCGCGCCGGTGGCGATGCCATGGCTGGACGAGGTGGGCGCGGTGCTCGTCCCGTTCTTCGGCGGCATGGAGATGGCCGACGCGATCGTCGACGTGTTATTGGGCGAAGCCGATCCCGGCGGGCGGCTGCCGATCACCTTCCCGCGCCGGCTCGAGGACACGCCGGCGTGGTCGTCGTACGCGCCGGTGGACGGTGTGCAGCGCTACGGCGAGCGCTTCGCCGTCGGCTATCGCGGCCACGACGCCAGCGGCATCCCGCCGCTCCTCCCCTTCGGCCACGGCCTGTCCTACGGCAGCGTCCGCTGGGGCCGACCGCGCGCCAGCGCCGGCGCGATCGCGGCCGGCGAGGCGGTTACGGTGGTCGTGCCGCTCCACGCGGACGGCGAGCGCGCCGCCACGGTCGTCGTGCAGGGCTACGTCGCGCCCGTCGCTCCGCCGGTCGAGCGCGAGCCGAAGGCGCTCCGCGCTTGGCGCAAGGTGGTCGTGCCGGCCGGCGCGCACAGCGAGGTCGAGCTGGTGTTCGGCGCAGACGCCTTCCGCCGCTGGGACGTCGACGAGGCGACGTGGGTGATCGACCCGGGCGACTACGACCTGATCCTCGCCGCCTCCGCCAGCGACGAGCGCGCCCGCATCCGCGTCACCGTGGGGTGAGTCGCGGCGGCCGGAGTTGGAGCGTTGACCCATCGAACGCAATCGGCCGCGCCGGTGCTGATCGCGCTGGCGCTCGCGGCGTGTACCTCCACCGCCCCACCAGTCCCGACGGCGAGGAAAGACGCAGCCGGCGCGGGCCCCCAAGCCGGCCAGCGAACGGAAGAGATCAAGCCGGACGCGGAGCGCCCGTTCCGCGCCAAGCTCGCGCCCGGCGAGGGCTTCCTGATCAACTTCGTCATCCCCAGGACTGCCGCGGTGACCGCGAGGTTCAAGACGCGGGGCACGACGGTCAGCGCCGCAGCGATCGCGCATCCGCGATCGGATGTCGTGATCGCCAACGGATCCTTGCAGGTCGAGTGCGCCGGGATCGCCACTCACCCGCTGCGGGTGTCCAGGGCGGCTGACTCGCTGCCGGGCGGCACGCTGAACGTGCACTCGGCGGAGACCGGTCTGTTCGCGTTTCTCTTTCAGAACCCGCAGGACCAAGCAGGCGAGGTCGACGTCGTGCTGCGCCCCAGCGGCGGCAGCATCGTCCTCGTCGCGGTCGACGTCATCCCCGCCGAGCTCGCCGCGTCGATCCTCGCTCCCGGCGGTGCCACTCCGGCAACCCCGTGACCTGAAGGTCGAGATGCGATCCGGATCCAAGCTCCATCGTGTCGCCGCACTGGCGTTGGCCGCGAGCCTCGCCGCGCGCGCCGGCGCGCAGGGCGACGATCCCCTGCCCTCGTGGAACGACGGCCCGGCAGCGGCCGTACACCGCGCGCGCGAGCGGCGTCAGCGCGGCGGAGCGGCCACCGGGAGTTGCCCGCGCGACACCGTCATCGGGTGGCCGTAGCGCTGCCACTCGAAGACGCCTTCGTCCAGCACCGCGCTGTGCTGGTAGCCGCGCTTGCGCAGCTCGGCGAGGACGATCTCCGACAGGTGGTGGGGGCAGGCGCAGTAGACGACCACCCAGGTACCGTCGTTGGGGATCTGGGCGAGCTCGGCGAGGTTGAAGTACGGGATCGAGATCGCGCCCTCGATGTGCATGCGCAGGTAGTCCGAGCGGGCGCGCGCGTCGACGATCACCAGGCGCCTGCCCTCGGCGTAGGCGCGGGCGACGTCGGCGACCGAGGCGTACTTGCCGTCGCGAAGCGCCAGATCGGCCTGCGCCCCGCCCGGATGGAGGACGATCTTGGTGCCGTCGATCGCGGGCGCCGCCTTCGCGGTGGCGACGGCGGGCGGCGGCGGCACGGGCCGCTCGAGCGAGCGCAGATAGGCGACCAGGTCGTTGATCTGCTGGGGCGCCAGCTTGCCCTGCCAGGGTTCCATCGGCGTCCCCGGGCGGCCCTCGGCGATCGCGATCCGCAGGAACGCGTCGGAGGCCGAGTCGAGGAACATCGGGTTGGCGAGATGCACGGCGTCGCCGCGGGTCTGTTCGCTGCCGTGGCAGCGCTCGCAGTACTCGCGGTAGATGCGTTCGCCGTAGCCGCGCGAGCCGCTCTCGTGTTGCGCCGGCAGCGGCTGGGGCGCGCTGCCGCCGCGGATGTACTGGATCAACGAGGCGATCTGGCGATCGTCCAGCGGGCCACCGTACTCGCTGCCGTAGCCGGCCATCGCCGTGCCGGCGCGGCCGCGGGCGATGGCGGTGTGCAGGAACTCGTCGCTGGCGGTGGCGCGGAAGGTCGGCGACACCAGCGACGGTGCGTTGTCGCCCGCGTAGCCCTGCAGGTTCGCGCCGTGACAGGTCTGGCAGTACTTCTGGTAGAGCGCCTGGCCATCGCCGCCCGCCGCCGTGGCGGCGAGGGCCGGCTGTGACCACAGCAGGAGGCAGAGGAGGCTTCCGCAGACGAACCGCATCCCCCGCCTCCTACACGTCGTGCCAGGGCTACGTCCACAATCGGCAATGCTGCCGACACGAATGCGCTCAGCCGTCCGGCAGCGCCACCGCTTCGATCTCGATCGACAGCTCTGGTCGGCAGACGTCGGAGAGAACGGGGATGAGCGGCAGATGCGCCAAGCCCAGCCGCTGCGCGATCGCGCGATAGGCGACCAGGGTCTCGCCGTCCTTGTGAAAGAGCGTCCCGGCGGCGATGTCGCGCAGGCGTCCTCCCTGCTCTTCGAGCAGCGCCTCGAGGCTGCGTAGAGTCTCGAGCGCCTGGCCCTCTCTGTCGCCGGGGTGAGCCGTGCGTCCCGCGATGTCGATACTGGCGGTGCCGGAGACGAACAGGGTGCGGCGCCCCTCGATGCCGAGGGATATCGCGCGGGCGAAGCCGGAGCCGTAGACGAAGGCGTCGGGTTGGCGGCGACTGCCGAGCACCGGGCGGATGTCGACGCTCGCGCCGTCGCGCGGGCGAACCGCGAGCAGATCCATGCAGCAGCCCTCCGCGCCGCAGCGGCCCTGAATCGCCGTGCTGGCCGGGAAGGGAGTCCCATCGACGCGGCCGTCGAGGCCTTCGCCGGCGTGGAAGGCGGAGCGAGCGCGGTTGAAGTCGTCGTACCAGGTGAGGATCCGGTCCAGGTAGATCCACGTGCGCACGACGTGGCGATAGCGGTAACCGCATTCGTGCAACGCCCGTGCGGCCTGGCGGAACATCGCCTCGGCCTGCGGAACACCGGTGCCCTGCCCGCCGACCAGCTGGGAGAGATGGAGAATCTCGAAGTCACGGCCGCGGATGACGCGCCCGGTTGCGAAGTCTCCGCGCCGTGTCGCGACGGTGACACCGCAACCCGGCTTCGGCACGATACCCCACAGTTGCACGCCGGTGACGTCGCGCGTCTCGCCCGGTCGACCGTCGATGTACGTGCAAGGGTGATTCTCCAGCCCGGCACTCCGCAGGACGGCCTGCCGTGCTGCCAACACCGATCCGCGCTCGGCAACCGGGCCGTAGATCTTCTCCTGAACCGGCTCGATGCCTCTCTCGCTGACGACCCGGGCCAACTGCTCGTAGAGCGCCGCCGCTTCCAGCCGTGGCGCCGCATGGCCCGACGCCGCCACCGTCAGATACGCCTCGGAGAACGAGTCGCGTTCGAAGCTGTGAAAGTGCACCACGTCGCCAACCCCGCGCCCAAGGTCTCACACCAGCGGACCGGACACCACACGACCGCGCCCGCTCGCGGAACCGAGAAACTCTTTGAATGAACGGTGTTCCGATGATACGCGACTGGAAATGAAGCGACTCCTACTTGCGTTGGTTCTCGCGTCGGCCGCCAGCGGCTGCGGCGGCGATGACGATTCGGTCGATTCCGCGACCATCACCGTCCAACCGGGGGAGTCGATCCAGGCCGCGGTCGACGCCGCCGCGCCGGGCAGTCGCATCGTCGTCATGCCGGGCGAGTACGTCGAGACCCACGGCGGTCAAGCCGCTGTTCTCATCGAGAAGTCTCTGCAACTCATCGGCAGCACCGAGGGCGGCGGCGAGGTGAAGATCCTGCCCGGCCCGGGCAACACCGAAGGCATCTGGGTGCGCGGCACGGCCGACGCCTTCATCGAGGACGTCCTCATCGAAGGTTTCACCATCGACGGCTTCTCGGAGAACGGCATCTGGACCTACTACGCGCGCAACTTCGAGATCCGCAACAACAACGTCGGCAACAGCGATCACGTCGGCATCTATCCGCAGCTGTCGGCCCAGGGACTCGTGCGCGACAACACGGCGTTCGGCGGGCGCGACAGCGCGATGTGGGTGTCGGGCTCCGAGGACATCCGCGTCATCGACAACGAGGCGTACGCGGCGCCCATCGGGCTGCAGGTCAACGTGTCGAAGAACGTCGAGGTGGAGGGAATCACGGCCTACGGCAACGTCGTCGGCGTCGCCCTCACCCATCCCCTCGCCTCCGGCCTCGGTGAGAACGTGGACCTCGCGTTCGGCTATCGCAGCGAGTCCGTCAGGCTCGCCGACAGCGAGGTCTACGACAACAACCTCCCGAACCCGGTTTCGGGTGGCTCGGTCGGGTCGCTGCCAACTGGTACCGGCGTGCTGATCATCGGCCACGATCGCTCCTACGTGGAAGACAACTCGATCACCGGCAACGGCTACGCCGGGCTGGTGCTGGCCGACTATTGCATCGTGACCGGCGAGACCGACGAGGATTGTGTGCCGGAGGACACGTCGATCGTCGGCAACACGATCACCGGCAACGGCACGGACCCCGGGGAGGACAACCCCTTCGCGTTTCTCGCCAGCGACGTGATCGTCTACGTGCTGGATGCGCAAGCCGGCAACTGCATGGCGGGGAATACGTACGGCACCACGGTCGGAGGGGACACGATCGAGGCGGAAAGCTGTCCTCCCTTTGCGGGCAACTGACGCCGACCCTCGAATCCATCCATCGGAGCGCGATCCTCCGTGCCGACCGTTCCAAGGTGCATCACGATCTGCTGAGCCGAGTTTCGCTTTCGGTTTTCTGCGCCGCGCTGTGCCTCGCCTCCGCGGCCAGTGTCGAGTCCGCCGAACCGCCACGGGCCGCTTCCCTCGGTAAGCTCGAGGTCGTCTATCCGGCGGACGGAGCCGTCTTTCCGCCCGACATCGTCGCTCCCACCTTCCGTTGGCGAGCTGAAGACGCAGCCGCAGGACCGTGGCGCGCTTGGCTGCGGGATCACGAAGGCCGGGTGCTCGCTTCGTGTCTCACCGCCGAGCCGAGCTGGCGCCCGAGCGCGGCGGAATGGGACGAGGTCAAGCGGAAGTCGGTCGATCGCGGCGTCGTGTTTTCCGTCGGCGCCGAGTCTCCCTCCGGCGCGACACCTCCCGCCGAGGTGACGCTGCACACGGCGCGCGAGCCGGTCGGCGATGCTCTCTTCTATCGCGAGGTGCCGCTGCCCTTCCTCGATGCGGTGCGCGACCCCGCCAGGATCCGCTGGCGCTACGGCACGATCGATATGGAAGACGGGCCGCCGGTGGTGCTCGAGAACCTGCCGGTGTGCGGCAACTGCCACTCGTTTGCCGACAACGGCAGCGTGCTCGGCCTGGACGTCGACTACGGCAACGACAAGGGCGGCTACGGGCTCCTGCCGGTGGCGAAGCGGATGGTGATGAAGGACGAGAGCATCATCACCTGGTCGGACTATCGCCGCGACGATGGCGACGTCACCTTCGGGCTGCTCTCGCGCGTATCGCCCGACGGTCGCTACGTCATCAGCACGGTGAAGGATCGCTCGGTCTTCGTCGCGCGCGACGACCTGATGATCTCGCAGCTCTTCTTCCCCATCAAAGGGATCCTCGTCGTCTTCGATCGCGAGACGAAGGAGTTCTTCGCCCTGCCTGGCGCCGACGACCCGCGCGACGTCCAGACCAACCCGGTGTGGAGTCCCGACGGCCGCGAGATCCTGTTTGCCCGCACCGAGGCGTTTCAGTCCGCGGAGCTCGAGAAGAACAAGGAGGCGCTTCTCGACTTCGACGACGTCAGCGAGTTCACCCGAGACGGCCAACCGTTCCGCTACGACATCTACAGAATCCCCTTCAACGGCGGGAAGGGCGGCAAGGCGACGCCGCTCGAAGGGGCTTCGGCCAACGGGATGAGCAACTACTTCCCGAAGTACTCGCCGGACGGAAAGTGGATCGTCTTCACGAAGTCGAAGGACTACATGCTGCTGCGACCGGACAGCGAGCTGTACATCGTGCCGACGGCCGGCGGCGAAGCGCGCCGCCTGCGCCACAACACCGCGCGCATGAACTCCTGGCACAGCTGGTCCTCGAACAGTCGATGGCTGGTGTTCTCGTCGAAGCAGAACGGCCCTTACACGCAGCTCTGGCTGACGCACATCGACGAACAGGGGAACGACACGCCGCCAGTCGTCCTCGAGCGCTTCACCGCCGCGGACCGCGCCGGCAACATCCCGGAGTTCGTCAACCTCCCCGGCGACGCGATCGCGGAGATCCGCGAGGAGTTCCTCGACCCGTACTCCTTCCTGCGCGCCGGTACCGCCAACCAGCGCACCGGCGACCAGGTGGGTGCGGAGCGCTCCTTCCGTCGCGGCCTCGAGCTGGCGCCCGACGATCCGGGGCTGCACGCCGCACTGGGATGGACTCTCTTCCAGAGCGGTCGGCCGGCCGAGGCCGTCACCGAGTACAGGCTGGCGCTGGCGAAGTCGCCGGACGACGCCAAGACGCACAACAACCTGGCCCTCGCGCTCGTCGAGCTCGGCGATCTCACCGGAGCCGGAGAGCACTTCACCCGGTCGCTCGCCATCGAGCCGCGTTGCGAGATCTACGCCGACTTCGGCCTGCTGCAGGACCTGGTCGGACGCGAGGATCTCGCGCGCCAGAGCTACGAGAAGGCCTTCGCCCTCGACGAAACCTGTCCGCCGGCGCGCATGAACCTGGCCTCGATGCTGATCGAGGACGGGCAGTACGACGAAGCCGCCCTCCATTACCGGAAGGCGCTCGAGGGGAAGCCGAGCGCCCTGGCGCACAGCGGTCTCGGCTACGCCCTCAACCAACTCGGACGGCTCGACGAGGCCGCGGCGGAGCACGAAGCCGCCGTCGCGCTCGACCCGGGCCTCGCCGAGGTCCACCGCAACCGCGCGCTGACTCAGGCGCGGCTCGGCAAGTACGACGAAGCGATCCTCTCCTATCGGCGCGCCATCGCCATCGAGCCGCGCGTTTCGACCTACTATTCGCTCGCCGGAGTGCTACGCGCCGCCGGCCACGGCGACGAAGCCGACGCGGAGTACCGACTTGGCCGCGAATTGTCACGCCGTGAGCCGCCACCCTCCCCGCCGACTGATCGCAAGCGCTGATGGGAGAAAGCGTCCCCGACGGGATTTGAACCCGGATGATTCGACCGAAAATGCAGTAAGTTCAAGGGCTCTATGTGTCTGGATGTGTCCCAATATGGTGCATGTTGGCCACCGGTGGCCAAACTTTGCGACCTCCGTTTTCGGGGTATCCCGGCGGGCTGGGGCCATACCGGCAGGCACCTTCCCCGCCGAGCACAGGGCGACCGACGCGGCCGGGGCCGATCCTAGTGTGGCGCGGTGGTTTGTAGGGGCAGTCAACGCCCCAGCATTCGATCTAGCTCCTCGGGTCCGACCTCAGGTAGCCCGAACAAGTCGCGCAGCGAGTTGCATGTGTCCAGGAGAAATCGATCCTGTTCTTGTTGGTCCCAATTGCGGCTCTGGCTCGCGTGTTTGAACGCAGGACGTCGCGCCAGTGGGGAATCTGACGCCCAAGCGCTGGGCCAATGCACGTCTGACAATCCGGTCAAGCCGACCTCAACCTTTCGGACCGGATCGGCCGCAAACTGGTCAAGAATCGCGAGCGCCTTCGCCATTACATCCGACCATTCCTGAAACACGTAGTCGGTTCGCAGCATCGTGCGTCCCGACGCGGTCCCGATCGCTGTTCCGCTGATCACCCAGAACTCGCCGGTTTCGGTGAAATAGACGGATACGTCAGACGTGGTAGGTCGTCCACCTTCGTGTCCATTGATCCAATATCTGACGAAGCCCTCCTCGCAGGCGCCGAAGTCGCCAGAGCTGCCCCCACCACGAGGCCACACGACTCGCTCTTGAGGCAATCGAGCAATGTCGCTCACGCGAGGCGGTCTGTCCTTCCATCCGGCGGCGATCACCCGGATGTAGGCTCGGGGACCGCCGATTAGGTTTACGACCGATTTTCCCGCGGCGCCGAACGCATCGTGATGCGTAATCTGATCGGCTGCGGTGGCCCAGATTGACGGCTCTCCCTCTTTCGATGGCACACCGACGACTTCGACCGCCGCGGCGGCAACAGTAAGAGACGCTGACAGATTGGTGAGCAAGGCTCCGCGTAGCGAATTTGTAAGCCTCTTGTGTTCCCTGGCTCGCGTCTTCTCGTCCGCGTCTTCCGGAAGGTTATAGGTGAGGATACGGCGGTGGCGAATGTCGAATGGCAAATCTTCGATCTCTGAACCACTCGCGGTATTGAGAACGCCGATCACGCGCTCAAGGCCGGGCTTATGAAACGCCCAGCCGAGTTCGACAAGCACGTTCGGATTCGGCAACGCCTTACCGTTCGCCGCCTCTGACAAGGGCGTTAGATCCGCGACAAACACGGCCGACGCGGCAATCTTGCGGAGAATGACCGCGGCTATGTCTACCATCCCAGGCTCGCCCTTCGTATCGTGATCGAGTTCGGGGCGATCCGCGGCTTCGAGTCCCAGATCACCGCCGACGGCGCTGACGGCATCGGCCAGGGCAGACCGGATCAGCTCTCGACAGGATTTGGGGAAGACGTCGCTCTGCCACGACCAGAATACCTTCAAAGGATCATTTTCCATGAAGCCTCCGCGACGTCCATTCATAAGCGTGCAGACGGACGGCGTCCAACCCTTGG
>Ga0268299_1001456_pt1 | contig 41197 bp, 34 predicted proteins | sample NOBtaG_FD_193484 | JGI IMG/M metagenome (GOLD analysis project Ga0268299, IMG submission 193484) | Activated sludge microbial communities from bioreactor in Nijmegen, Gelderland, Netherland - NOB reactor | ecosystem: Engineered > Bioreactor > Aerobic > Activated sludge | place: Netherlands... | reverse complement strand
CGTTATCGAATCTTATCGGATCGGCTGCGGATGCACGATCTCGATTTATACAACCTGATTTTGGGCGTCTGCGCCGGACTCTGGAATTTCAGGTTAAGTTGTTGAGCGCAAACATCACAACAACTCTTTTGAGATGGCGTACAATCAAAGAGCAAAAACCGACTCAAAAATTAATGAAAGGAACCTGAGCTAAGAGAGTCGAGTGTCCACGAAACCGTGACCACCTCAATAGGCCTCTCCTAGTGGATGGCTGGATTACACCAGGCCGTGTTTGTCTGCGGCGGAGATTGGCATCAGTCGCCTTCCTACACTTAACGCGAGTTATTTGGCAGTTCCACATCACGATTTCTGATTTTTTTGGATGAATCAGGAAAGTTATTTAGAGGGTAGGCTTGGCGTCTGGAGCTGGAGCGATGCCTTTGTGAAGAAAATAGCTCTGATGCGGTGAGAAAGCTACATCCAGGAGTGACCTGTTTATAGCTTTGGGTTTGCAATTTTTCTCAAGCTCCGTTAGGAGCGACCTCTGCCACCTACCGCTCCTTAACGGAGCTTGAGATATCTTATTGCCGTCATAACTATAAACAGTCCGCTCCTCTGGAGATACTGCTCACACAAACCCTTGTAGTGCCATAAAAATTGGGCGGAGTTCCTGCTAGCGCAGGAACTCCGCCCAATGCTCTGAAGCTCTTGCATAAGAAAGATGGCTCTCACCACCTATCCGTCAATCTTATCCGTATCACCCATAATCAGTCTAAAAATCCAGCCTTATCCCAAGCCGCAATCTTGCAGGCGTGTGATAGGACGAGGGTTTCAGAAAATCTTCGTTGTCCAGTCCGACAGTGAGCTGTCGGCTCTGATCCGGCAGCCGCAACGCTCGATTGTTGGTTACGTTGAAGATGTCAGCGACGAAGCTCAATCGCAGATGCTCACCCAAACTGAAGGCGCGGTCTACATGCAGATCAAGTTGCGCGAAGAAAGGTGTGCGACCCAATTTCCCGCGTCCACCAATAGGTACTTCTGCAGGGTTAAGGTAGGCCGGATGGGCAAGTAGTTCGCTAATGGGTACGCCTGATTCTATGTGCAGTCCCGTACCTAGATTAAGCCCTTTCAAGCGTCGGCCAAATCCCTGCCCGTCGAAAGCGTAGCTTCCATAAATGTTTGCGATGTGGCGGCGCTCGGTGTTGAGCGGGCCGTCTTTGAATTGATCTCCTAGCAGATTGAAATCGCCCGCCGTGAAGTCAAACAGCGAACTGATGGCCGGATCGGTCTGTCCGTTGTCGTTGCGCAGGTGGCCTTCAAAGTTGCCTGTGAGCGAAGCAATCCGCCAGTTGGTCAGCAATTGCCAGTTGTTGGAAAACCGCTTATTCAACTCAATCTCTAATGCGCGGTACTTGTGCAGCGGATCGGGAAAGCCGTCCGGGACGCCATCCGCTCCGGAAGCGCCCGCCGGCTTGCCGTTCTTGCCCAAAGCCTCGAAACAGACAGCACCGACAACATCGCCCGCGCTGTTGGTAACAGCAGGGTTAAACAGCGTCGGATCGCATTGGGTAGGCAAATTAGTAGCCAGTCCGGTAACCGGGTCGTAATTTGGCATGAAGCCGGATGGCAACACATGCGAGATGGGATTGACTGCCGCATCCAGCTTCGAGTTGATATTTCCGATGAAGTAGGTTTGGCCGAAGAAGGCTGCCGCTTCAGGGGAAACGACTGCTGCGTCTTCAACAATCCGCTTCAGCCGCCGATCAATATAGCGCACGGAAAAAATCATGTTGTGCGGCATTTGCTGCTCAAAACCAACTAGATGCTCCTGCGCAAAACCCAGTTTTGTGCCTGGCAGAATTGGGTTCTGGCGATCCTGCGCCGAAACCACAAATCCCTGGTCAATGCCGCCAGTGGTTCCGCTGATGAAATGCGCCTGATCAACGGTGGGAATAACAGAGCCGAACTGGTTGAGTCTGGCGCGCGGGGCGCCGTTTACCGTAGTGAATTCCGGTATGAACAACGCTCCCAGAAATGCCTGCTCAACCGAGAGCGAACGCTCGGCCAGGTTGAGAGGGATGTACTCATGGAAGCGGCCAAAATTGTAATAAGCTTTCGTCTTTCCACGCCCGAACGGGTCCAACGTCACCCCGAAGCGCGGCGACCATTGTCCGGTAAAGCTATAGGCCAGTTGTTTACCACTCTGTTGTGCGTTGGGTGTGCCGAGGATGCGCTCCTGCTCCCAACGATAACCAGCGAGCGCGGTGACGAAACGATTGATGCGCCAGGTGTCCTGAACATAAGCGGCGTGGTAATTCGCTCGCGTGTCGAAATCTACATCCCCAAAGATTCCGTAAAGTGTCTGCAAATAAATTCTGGTATCACCCGCGCCAGGTATATCCACCAGCGGGCAGAGTGAGCAGGTATCATCCGCAGGGAACAGGCCAAAGATGGCTGTCATTGGCTGCCCGGCGGCTTTGGGATCAACCAGAACACTACCATCAGCGTTGGCGTTTGGGATGTTGAAAATGGGGCCGCTAAAGTTACGGGTCCCTGCATAAAAGGCGCGCTGATATACATAGCCCAAGCCCAGTGTATGCTCACCCCAAAGCGATACTCGTTTGGCAGTGTCTCCCGTCCAGCGATAGGTTGTTCCATTTGTCGGCTCATTGAAACCCAGGCCCTGGGCGGTAAATTGGCCGCGATTCGGTTGGGTGAAATCCAGGATGATCGAAAGGTTTTCAAAGCCAGTTTCATTGAAGTTGTTCTTGCCCTGGCTGAATGCCGCGCTAACTGTCCAGGTGGAACTGAGCGTGCCATTGTAGCGGGCTGAAATATTGCGCGTGCCATATTCAAGCTGGCTGTTGGCCGTCGTGTTGTCAATGTTCAGTATTCGCATCGGCGCGACATTGGTTGTCGTCGGATCACCGAAAATTGAGAAATTGAATTGATGTGCCGGACTGAGATTGTAGTCCACTTTGAACGCGTAGTTTTTGGTAAAACTGCGACGGTGCGTTTGCTTGCCGTAAAGTTGGAGCAATCCTGATCCGGCAGCAGGCTGCACGATAGTGCGCCCAATGGTTGGATTGAACGAACCGAAGAAAAAAAGCTTGTCTCGCAGACCGGGTACCGGACCACCCAGATCAGCGCCGCCTTCGTAAGCTTCCGGGTGTAGCACTTTCCCCGTTTTATTGATTCTGGAATCGTCGGGTTGGAGCCGCGTAGCCTCAAAGGCTTGAGGCTGCGCATAGCCATATAAGCTGCCATGATATTCACTGCCGCCCGATTTGGTGACGATATTGACAATGCCGCCTTGTGCCTGGCCGTATTGCGGTTCGAAGCCGCCGGTCTTGATCTGTACTTCCTTAATGTATGACGTGTTGATGCCGACGCCAAGCGTTCCATAGACACGCGAGAAGATGCCAAGACCGCCAAAGGCCGAATCCGTTACATTGACGCCATCTACAATGTACAAATTATCTAGCGCTGATCCACCGGAAATTGACGGGTTAGCCACGCCGCCAGCGAGGCTGTCAGCCACGCCCGGCGCGAGACTGAATACGCTTTGGACATTGCGCCCGAGCGGCAGGTCTCGATAGAGTTGATCGTTCAAATTGGCCCCAACCGCCGTGCTGGCCGTATCAACTCTGGCCGCGCCTGCTACCACCTCAACCACTTCACGGATGTCCCCGGCCTGGAGCTCCAATTTCAGCACCATCGTTTTTCCGACGGACACTGGTGCGTCAGGTATCGTTAAGGTTTTGAAGCCGGGCTGTTCGGCTTTTACCAGATAGCTGCCGGGAATCAGGTTTTGGAATTCGAACTCGCCTGACTGATTCGTCGTTAAAGTGCGTTCGCCGGTTGGGCCGGAAAGGATGACCTTGGCATTAATGATAACTGCGCCGCTGACATCCACCACCTTGCCGCTGATTCCTCCTTTTGTCGCCAGGTCCTGCCCCAGGACTCCACTGGCTGCGAGCAAGGTAAGCAGACATAAGCCAAACGCAAGCTTCGCGGAGATTTTCATGCGTGTTTTGTTTTTCATCTGTTCCTCCTATTGAATGGCTGTCTAGTGTGAATAAGCTGTTCTGATGTAGGAAAGCTGCGATGCAGCGGTTGTTTGTTGGCACACCGATCAATCGAATCGGGCTGACTTCTTGGCTCTGGCCTTATGTCAAACGACGTGTCGTCGAAAAACGCGGTTCGGAGATCATTTGACTGCAGCGTTTAGCGTCAGTCGCCTTCCTGTACATAACGCGAGATTTTTGGCAGTTCCACATCACGATTTCTGATTTTTTTGATGAATGAGGAAAGGCATTGAGAGGGAAGGCTCGGCATCTGTCGTTGGAACGATGTCTTTAAAAATAAAAATAGCCCTGATGCGATGAGAAAGCCGCATCAGGGCTATTGGGTTTAGCGAGATAGGCTGGCAGCGCTACGCTTTCACAAAGGAATTCCTCAGCGAGCCGACGTTTTCGATCACCACGTCAAATACATCTCCATCTTTCAGCAACACAGGTGGAGTGCGGAAGACGCCGACGCCTTCGGGAGTGCCGGTGGCGATCACGTCGCCGGGTTCCAGTGTGATGGCTTGGGTGATGTAATGAATCAGATAGGCCACTTTGAAAATCATCTTGTCGGTGTTGGATGACTGCATCACTTCGCCATTGAGGATGCCTTCGATTTTCAGAGCTTGTGGATCGGCGATTTCGTCTTTTGTCACCACAAACGGGCCAATCGGGCAGAATCCGTCCAGGCCTTTGCCGCGCACCCATTGACCGTCGGCGAATTGCAGATCGCGCGCCGACACGTCATTCAGACAGGAATATCCAAACACATAATCCAGAGCTTCTTCTTCTGTGACTTTGCTGCCGCGTTTGCCGATGACGACGGCCAGTTCGGCTTCGAAGTCAATTTTTTCGCTGATCGAATGCAGCGTGACTTTGGCGTTGTGAGCGTTCACGGAGTTGGTGAACTTCGTGAAGATCAAGGGAGAAGACGGCGGTTCGCTGCCGCCTTCGATGGCGTGGTCGTGATAGTTGCGACCGATGGCGATGACTTTGCCGGGCGTGACTGCGGGCAGGTATTCGACCGCATCCAGCGCGTAGGCCGTCGTCGCCGTCGCGTTTTTCGCCGCGTGAATGGCCGCTGCGCCTTTGGCGATGAAGTCTTTGGTGGTGGCGGCGATGTCCGTGATGTCCACGATCACGTCGTTGTTCAACATGCCCAGCCGGGCGTCTTCAGATGCTTTGGTTTTGAATTGCGTAATTTTCATAGCTTGCCAATTGAGATGTTTTTCTCGACAGGATGAACAAGATTTCCTGCAGGATTTACAGGATCAGTAACGCCAGAAGTTCCAGTCAGATTTGAATCCTGTTCATCCTAAAAAAAATCCTGCCCATCCTGTCGTAAGTTTCTTGCTTTGATTTAGGCTTCGGAGGTTTCCACCCGACGCCGTTGGAATTCGTCGAAGGTCACGGCCAGCACGATGACTGCGCCGATGACGATCTTTTGGATAAAAGGAGAAATTTGCAGCAGGTTTCCGCCATTGGCCAGCACGCCCATAATCAGCGAACCGATTATCGTGCCGACGACGGTTCCCTGCCCACCGGCCAAACTGCCACCGCCGATGACGACTGCCGCAATGACGTTCAGTTCGTATCCTTCGCCAGCGTTGGGTTGGCCTGTGACAGTTCGCGACGTGTCAATTGCGCCAGCCAGCCCGGCCAGCGCTCCCAGAATGGTGTAGTAAAGAATCTGGTACTGAGTGACGCGAATGCCCGCGTAACGAGCGGCTTCGATGTTGCTGCCCATCGCGTAACAATATCGTCCCAGCCGCGTGCTGCTCAGAATGAAATGCACCAGCAGCGCAATCGCGCCCACCAGAATCAGCGGCAAAGGAATGGCGCCGAGCAACGTGGTTTCGGCCAGATAGCCTGCATTTTTGGGCAGGCCGACGACGGCATTCCCATCGCAAAGATACAACGCCAGTCCGCGATAAATACCCATCGCACCCAGCGTGACGATGAACGCCGGAATCTTCAAAACAGAAACCGCCGATCCGTTGATCAATCCGCTGGCGGCGCCGATCAGGATACAAACCAGAAATCCCACTGCCACAGGCATGCCGCCGCTGACCATAGCCATGGAACCAACGACGCCGGTCAATCCGACAATCGAACCGACGGAAAGATCAATGCCGCCCGACACCATGACCATCGTCATGCCCATCGCCATAATCGTGATGACGGCGGTTTGCCGCGCAATCGCAGCCAGATTGCCAACGGTGATGAACTTCGGGTCCTGATCCAGGATGAAGTATTCCGCCAGCGGAATCAGCGCACACAACACAATCAGACTGATGAACGGCAAAAAGCGTTTGAGCCACTCTGACATAGATTCTCGTTTGTTTTGGAATTCGGTGAAACCGTAAGTGAGGCGGCAAGGTAAGGTAGCAACTCCGCTTAGTCAAGAGTTCAATCCGTCCAACCCGGCAAAGACGATATGACCTCATGCCATCACGGCCAGCGTTCGCAGCAACGGTTCCGCAAATGCGGCGTCTCCGGTCACCGCGATTCGTTTGGCGGCTTCGTCGCGCGCCAGGCCTTTGGTCATCAATCGCCAGGCGGTGTCCTGATCCAATTCGATTCGACAAACTACGTTGTCAGAAACGCCAGCGAACAATTGCCAGTCTTCGGCGCGACGAACCAAGGTCCACACATCGCCCGCTTCGCCCGTGATGACGAACGAAATCTGTGTTCCCGGATTGGCCTGCGCAGCTTTGTAATTCACCGGCAACGCGCGCACAAACGCATCCAATACCGGATGCAGCCATTTGCGACCGTACAATGCCGGAGCGCCTACGGCATCCCGAATCTGTTGCTGGTGATGCCACTTTTCGGTGTATTCGCGCGCCACATCAAACCAGTTCGCCGAAGTTTCTTCGCTCGCCCAGGCGACGTCGAACATAGCGGGCGAATCCGGATCAAGCGACTTGAACAGCTTCGCCACTTGGGTTCCGGTAATGGAAAGAAATTCAATCAACAACGGCGGGCTGATGCGTTTGGCCGCTTTGACCCAGTCAGCGTTGAGCTGATTCAGAAAACCAACCAGATCGGCGTAACTGGCAATCGGTTGATCGGGCGGAACCATCGGGGCTTGATCGCGCTGGAATGACAATCGCCGAATGTCGCTGTCCAGCAAGTGCGCGGCGATGTCGCGCACCAACCACGAACCGGCAACCGTTGGTTTGTACCAGTCGTCATTCGACAAACCGCGCAACAGCGCCAGCAATTCTTCGTGAAGTTCGCCAAATAGATCGGCGACAAAAATTGGTTCGACGGGTTTCATCACTCATTCGCAAGCGAAAACGCCTGCGCTCCCAGCTTTTGCCTACGTTCTAAGCATTTGAGCGGCGATTTCTTTGACGATTTTGGCGCAAACGGTTTCGGTCAAATTGGCCACGTCCATTCGCGGATTGAATTCGACAATGTCGGCTCCGACGATTTCCGCGTTCAGGTTGAGAATCGTGTTGATCGCTTGTCTCGTGGAAAGTCCTCCTGGTTCACGGTGCGACACACCGGGAGCGAAGGCAGGGTCAAGTCCGTCCACATCGAAGGAAATATACACCGGCGTGTCGAAATCTATCGGCCAATCGTCGCGCCAATCGCGCATTTCGATGACTTCGACGCCAAAGCGTTCAACCTGCTGCCGCTGGTGATCGGTCATAGTGCGAATGCCAACTTGCACCAGACGTTCGACCAATCCTTCTTCCATAATTCTGGCGAATGGGCAGGCGTGCGAGAGTCGGTTTCCATCGAGTTCATCGTACAAATCGGGATGCGCGTCGAAATGCAGAATGCTCAAACGGCGATAGCGTTTGGCAAACGCGCGTAAAATCGGAAAAGTGATGGCGTGATCTCCGCCGAGCGAAATCGGTTGGAAGCCTTGTTCCAGCAATTCGGCAATCGCAGTTTCAATCTGCTGCATCATCGCTTCGCAGGTTGCAGGTTCCATGTCGCCGGCATCGTGCAACGTTTCGCGCGTCACGGCGATGCCGGATTCGCTGAAGGGATTGGAGGCTTCGGAAAACAATGCCGCACGAATCAACGGAGGGGCTTCTGCCGCTCCGCGCATGAAGGAAGACATTTCATCCCAGGGAATGCCGATCAGTGCTGGCTTCATTTACATCCTTTTTTCCAACGAGAGAGGAAAAGAGCGAAGGAGGGATTGAGGGAAAGAGAGAACCTCGTTCGCTCCATCTCTCTTTCTCTCCGTCGCTCTTTCCTTCCTTTCCTCTCTCTGTCGCTCAATTGTCGTTCAAAGGATCAACCGTCGGCGGTTTTCCGGGCGTGCGCTCTTCCAGATGCTCTTTCAGCTTCAAGTGGGGCACGCCTTCGATCCACCATTTCGGAGCCGATTTACCTTTCAGGTGATGATCGAAAAATTCGCGCATCCGAACGCTGTAATCTTTCATGTTCGCCGGAACGCGCAGGCCGTGGTTTTCGCCTTTGTACTGCAACATGACTACAGGCTTTTGCAGTCGCCGCAGCGTATTGTAGTAGAAAATGCCTTGAGTGAAATCCACTGCGCCGTCTTTGTCGTTGTGCAGAATCACCAGTGGCGTTTTGACATTCTTCGCATGCGAAATCGGCGAATTGCGAACATAAGCATCCGTCACATCAATCGGACTGCCTGTGAAACGTCCCTGGCTGCTTTCAAAGATGGACATGTTGCCGCCGCCTGTGTTCCAGTAAATCGAGTAATACATCGAAATCATTTCGGTCAAAGGCGCTCCGGCAATCGCGGCCTTGAATACGTCGGTCTGCGTCACCAGGAACGAAGTTTGGTAGCCGCCCCACGAATGGCCGTGAATACCTACGCGATCTTTGTCCACGATGCCGGTTTTGACGGCGGCTTCAAGTGCGGGCAGCACACACCAAACGGCGGACATTCCCGGATCGTTCATTTTGTAAACGATGTCCGGCATCAGCACGGCATACCCTGCGCTGGTGTATACCGATTTGTTGAAGCCCGCCGCCGTCGGCACGGTGTAAGAGTTCAATCCCTGCGAAAGTTTTTCGTAAATGTAGACAATTGTCGGGTAGCTCTTGCCCGGTTCGTAATTCGCGGGCAGGAACAACGCGCCTTGCAGCTTGTCGCCTTTGGCCGAAGTGTAATCAATCAGCTTCGCGCCCGCCGACCATTGAAAATCTTTCTGTTGCGGATTGGCGTCGGTCAATTTTTTGCTGTTGGCCAACATTGCATCGGCGACGAAATAACTCGGCGCATCCGCAGCAGTTTCGCGCGTGTAAAACCAGACATCGGCTTTTCTGGCTTTCATCACTCCGCCATAAGCCGCGTCGTCCCAAGCCAACATTTTCACGCCGGGTTTGCCGTTTTCAATGCGACCGATGCCGGCTTTCTTCGTCCATTCGCCATAAACACCAACATAAACCGGCGCAGCCAGGTCAATTCCCTTTTCTTCAGGGTCAATGCGGAATCGCTGACGATAACGAATCTTGTCCTTTTTGCCGTTGACCGTCAGGTTGGTGGCTTGGCCTCCCTTGACCGGAACATTCCAAACATCCCAATTATCGGTCAGCAACACTGAAGCGCCGTCTTTCGTCCAGCCAATCACGCCAGTCGGAGGTTTGACGATGTTGTGATCGTCTTCCTGATTCCAAAACACGGACGGAACATCTTTCGTCAGATTTCGCGATTGCCCGGAAACCATGTCATACACAAAGAAGTTGCCGTCTTCGTGATACACGAACTGCGTGCCGTCCGGTGAAGGACCGTAATTCCAGCGGTTCTTTTTCACGGCCAGTTTGCGCGCGCCGGTTTTCAAATCCACGACGTAAATGTCCTGATACCGTCGCCCGTCCAGATTGCCGATCAATTCATGTTCACGGCTGTCGAAGCCAATGCCGAATTTCTGTTTCGGCGCAGCGGTCACGTTGCGAAGCTCTTCGTCGGCCAGGCGAATGAATTTCTTGTCGGCAATGCGATAGGTTGCCAGATAGCTGAAATTCTTGTCGCGGCTTTCTTCGACTTGCTGTTGCGCCTGCAACCGCGAATCTTTCCAGTGCCACAGAACAAGGTCAGGCTTTTCAGGTTCGTCTTCAGTCGGACGACGCATAGCAGCCGCTGGCGCTGCGCCTGCGGGCGGTTCAGGCTTGTCGCCGCCTTTTTTCTTTTTGACTTCGTGAGTGCCGAACAGCACGGCGCTGAAATCTTCAGTCCAGTTGGGCTGCCGATTCGGGCTGACGGTCAAGCCCGCTGGAAATTCTTTGTCCGCGTGTGGGTCGTAAATGGTTTTCTGCGGAGCGCCGCTGGCAAAACCGTTGATCGCCACCACACTGTAGAGCTTGTCTTCGTAAGCCTTGTCTTCCACGCCTTTGACGGCGGCCAGCGCTTCGCCATTTTCAGTCCAGTTCAATCCGCGATAGACGGCTTTGTCGCTGTCGAGCGGCAGCACTGCGCCGGTCGTCATGTTGCGAACCTGAATGCCATTGCCTGTCTTTTCGTTGGCGTCAATCGTCCACGCCAGCCAATCGCCTTTTTTGTTGAAGGAAAAATCCGCGACGTTGCCGACGTTGAGTTCATTGCCAGTGGCCAGTTCACGCAGAATCAAATCTGAACCTGTCGCGCGTTCCGGCGCAGCCGCTCCCCCGGCAGCAGGCGATGCCGCAGCAGGTGGTCCGGCTGGTGCATCCGCTCCATAACGATGAAGCGCAATCCAAGCGGCATTTTCGCGGGAAAAGCTGAAGCGCCGAATCTTTTCAAATTCGACTTTCTTTTCCGTAGCCAGATTCACCAAGGCGACTTTGTTTTGCAGTGGCCTGCGCTCTTTTCTCAGCCGCTTGGCGTCCTTGAAGGTCGGCGAAATCGTGAAAGCGAACCATTTCGAATCGTCGGAAAAGGCCACATCCGCTGAACCGCCTATGCCCAATCCCGGAGGGCCGCCGAAACCTTGCGATTCGCCTATAGGAAAACGCCATTCTTTGCCGTCGCTGATTCGGCGCAAGACAAGTTCGCTGTCGCCTTCGTTCGGCGTCAATTTGTGAGCAAACCATTGCCCGTCATTCGACACCGTTGGCGAAGCGATGCGCTTCCACGCCAGAGAGTCCGCCATCTCAATCGCGCGCGGGGCTTTTTGGGTTTGAGCGGCTGGCGCAGCGGCTTGACCTGAAGCGTTAAACGGCAGCGGCGAAGCGGCTGCCAACGCCAACAGCAAAACTACAAACACAGCAAAATTCTTTTTCATCATCGTGGCCTCCTAATGGTCGAGCCGGAGAGATTGTTTTTTCGTCTTGTGAAAGACGGTTGACAGTAGGCAGGTCGTTTACGGCCTGCTGTAAAGAAGTGAAATGATTTCCTGTCGCGTGGCGACGACTGAAATAATCATTCAATAGTCGCCACGCGACGAGGTAACGGCTGGCATCACCGGGCGCCCGAACGGCACTGGCCATCCGTAGGAGATTCCCTTCGCGCGCTCCGGTGCATGCCTTTGTTAGGCAGCGTCTCGACGCAGTGGACAGACTTACTGTTTTGTCTCTGTATTTCTCATCGGCGCTCCCCTTCCGAATTGCTCCTCGGTAATTCTTCCTCCGTCTGCAGTGTCCTTGTCTATCAGTATTCTCCATTTACCACCCTCTCTCCTTAGTACGAACTCGAATCTTGAATACCTCACTCGCTGTTCGCCGCTCGGCAATCTCACTTCGGAACGAAAGTACCCTGTTTCATATGCCAACTCCTCTGATGCATTTCGCTCTAGGAAGCGCACCTCGCTCTTCCTTACGATCCCGCGCTCCTTTGCCCGCTTGAAGCCGTCCCGGATATCGCTTTGATAGCGAGCAAACCCGTAAACCTCCTTTGAATCGAGTGAAACACGAATCATATCTCTGGATTGCACGGATAGGAAAACTTCAGCATCGAAGACGTTAGAAGCAGTGAGCAAAGGAATCCACACGTCTCTGTCGATCTGCGATTGAATGTCCTGAGCGGCTACACGGATGTCGGTAGTTGTGATCAGTACCAGGCAAAGCCAAGCCGTGCGCAATGATGATCGTTCGAGCTTGATTACCATATTCGTTTCCCTCATCGAAATGCTGATAGCATTCGATATAGTAGCGGCCTAACCTTTTAATTGGCCTGCGGGCCGTAAACGACCTTGCCTAAATTCAAAAGCCGCTAAGCGGCAATGTGCGCTAAAACGAAATTCTCAACCCAAGTTGAATCTGTCGCGCCGAAGTCACCGTCGAGCGAATGCGCCCAAAAGTCGCAATCGGCGTGGGTTGCGTCGGAGCGAGCGAAGCGGGCGGCGTATTGATGGCGTCGGGCGTTCCGGCGTAAACCTGCAAATTCGGCGTGCCGAAATTGGCGCGGTTGAACAGGTTGAACGATTCGACTCGGAATTGAATCCGCGTGTTTTCGCCAAGCTTCGACCAAGTGGTGTTTTTGGTCAGCGCCAAATCGAAGGTTCGCAAATTCGGGCCGTCAAAGGTATTGCGCCCCAACGTGCCCAACGTTCCCGAAGCTTGCAGCAGAAATGCTTTTGGATCGAAATACGCATCAGGGTTGCCGGTGACAGCGCTCTGGAACGTGTAACCCGGCGCGAAGCTTGGGCGATCCGGGCCAAGCCCTGGGCCAGACGAAGGCGCCCATTTCGATTGCGAACGGTTGGCGGCGACAAACACAGTCAATGGCAATCCGCTGCGAACCTGCGCGATGCCCAGCAGATTCCATCCGTCCAGAACTTTGCCCGCCGCGCCTTTCAAGCCTCTGGCAAATGGCAATTCCCAGTTGAAGTTCATCACCCAGTTGTTGCGAATGTCGAAATCAGTTCGACCGCGGTTGTAATTCAATCCGGGCAGTTCGGGCAGCGCCGAAACCGTAGCGTTGGTCGCATCGGAAAAGAAGGTCGAAGCCTGTGTGTTATCAATCGTCTTGCCCCAGGTGTATGACGATTGCACGTCGAAGCTGCGCGAAAAACGTTTGCGAACCTCGAAGATCAGCGCGTTGTAATACGAATCTCCGTCGCTCTTTTTCAACTCGATCACGCCGAAGTTCGGATTCTGTCGCGGCGCGTTGTTCGGGAAAAAGTAAGTCCCGTCAGACAAGCGCGTCGGGACGGAAGTGTTGGCGTCGGTGTTTCGCAACAAATGAGTTCCGCGCGCTCCGGCGTAACCCAGCGTAACCACGAATTCCCCAGGCAACTGGTGTTGCAGGTTCAGATTGTAAGTATGGTTCGACGGGTTTTTCAGATTCCATTCAATCGGGCGAATGGCGTTGGAAACGGCGGCAAAAGACGGAGTCGGAAACGTCGGATTGACGACCACCACGCGCGGCGTCGCGGGAGGATTGGTCACTGTGACGATCAGGTTCTGCTGGTTGTTGGTGTTGAAATACCAGCCGTAACCGCCACGCAAACTGGTGTTGCCATTGCCGAATACGTCCCATGCAAAACCCAGTCGCGGCGATAGGTTTTTGTAGGTCGGATTTTGATACAGCGGGCCGGGCGTAATGCGCGTGTCGTTGAAGTTAATCAGCGCAATATCCCGGCGATCCTGTGGTTGCGTGGCGAATTCGTAACGCAGCCCAAGGTTGACCGTCAGACGCGGCGTCAGCTTGAAATCGTCCTGCGCGTAAAATCCAAACAGCGTGAATCGCCAGTACCGATCCAGTTCGGCAGCGGGCGTCAAACCAACGAACTGGCGCGGAGTGCCGCGCAGGAAATTCGACAAATCCGCGAAGTTGTAAATGCCCAAACTGAAGGTAGGGTTGACCATGTTGTCCTGATACCGTTCCACCAAACTGCCGAACTTCAGTATATGGCGGCCTCGCGTGTGAACCAGATTTTGCGCGAAGCTGAAAACGTTCTGCACCAATCGCAAATCGCCCGAACTTTGCGTGCCGAATCGCGGCATGCCGCCGATGTCAATCGAACCCAGATACTTTCGCCCCGGAACAAACGGCGGGATCGTGCCGGGAACATCGGATTGAACGTTTTGCCCAACCGGCGTGCGGCTGAATCCGAAGCGCATGGTGTTGACCGTTTGCGACGACATCAACCAGGTGTGTTCGATGGTCGTGAACTGGTTGCGCGAAAAAAACGTCCGCGGGAATTGCGGATAATCTGTAGGCAAGAATTGGTCGGCGCGGTCGTTGGTGTAGCGGACAAACACCTGATGATTTTTGTTGAAGGTGTGATCCACGCGCCCTTGCACAAAATGCTGATCTAGCCGCTGGTTGAACCGGAAGAAATAATTCGCCAGTCCGCCGCCAATGGATGGCCCGTTGGGCAGTGGAATCAAATCCAGATAAGGCCGAATCGCCGGACTGACCGTCACCGTGCCGCTGGGCAAAACGCCGTTGCGAGCATTGGCGTCGGGAACCGCCGAGTTGATCGTTCGTCCCAGTCTGTCGCGCAAAGCCTCGTAACCGAAAAAGAAAAACGTCTTGTCCGCCACCACAGGGCCGCCTATGGTTCCGCCAAACTGATTGCGTTTGAATTCCGGTTTGCCAATGGGTTCGCGGTCGAAAAAGTTTCGCGCATCCATGTTGTCGTTGCGGTGGAAGTGATAAAGCGAACCGTGAAATTCGTTCGAGCCTGATTTGCTGACAGCGTTGATCTGGCCGCCAAAGTTACGGCCAAACTCAGCCGAATAAGAATTGGTTTCGACGCGAAATTCGCGTATGGACTCCGTCCCCAGCACAGTCGAAGCCGCGCTGCCCGCCGGGCCATTGGTGATGTCGTTCTGCAAAGTGCCATCGAGCAGATACACGTTCGAGCGAATGTCCTGCCCATTGATGCTCATGCCCAATCCATGCGCCACGACCGAACCGCCGTCGCGCAGAGGAAACGAAGTCACGCCCGGTTGCAACAACGCCAGATCGGTGTAATTGCGTCCGTTGAGCGGCAATTCGCGGATCGCTTTTTCTCCTACCAGATAACTCAACTCAGAGGTTTGAGTGTTGACCAACGGTGCGGCATCCACCACATCAACTATGTCGCTGACGGCAATCTGCAACTGCAAATCCAGCGAGACGGTTTCGCCAATCGTCACATTCAAGGTTTTGGCGTTGGGCTTGAAGCTGTCCTGTTCGGCGCGAACTTCGTATCGCCCGACGCGAAGTTCGGCAAAGGCGTAACGCCCTTCGCCATCGGTGACGGTCGAACGCGTGAAATTGGTTTCCAGACTGCGCGCCGTGACTTTTGCGCCAACGATGACCGCGCCTGCCTGATCCTGAATTTTGCCTGTGATTACGCTGGTGGTTTGAGCCTGAGACGTACCGACCAACCCTAAGAACAAAATGGCGGCAAAAATCGCCGGAAAGTTTTTCCTGAATCGCATTGCTTTTGGTTGTCCTAAATGAAATCTGTGGTTGTGTTGTGAATCGGAATTCTAAATCAGGCGAAACAGATTTGGTAATTCGCTGATTTTCGCCAATTTTCGATGGATTCACGTTTTCGTATTTGTTCAGACGTTCCCTACGAAGTTACGGTTACGCAGGTTCGCTGCGGTTGTTGCCAGATTCAAACTCTGTGTGGGATATTACGTTGCGTTTGTGACTCCAATCTTTTTCGCTAGAAAACTTTCAACAGAGATAGAAAGCCTATGAAACAAGTGTTTCTGACCGTTCTGCTCATCGCGCTTTATTTGCTGCACCAGGATTTCTGGTTCTGGAATTCGGCCAGTCCGCTGGTTTTCGGCTTTTTGCCAATTGGGTTGTTTTACCATCTTGTGTACACGCTGGCGATTGCCGTGGCGATGTGGTTGCTGGTGAAACTGGCCTGGCCTGCGCATTTGGAAACCAAGGATTCGGATTCCTGATACGGCTTGAACTTCCATGTACAGCGTCAAAGTCCTTAATCATTTGGAACATCCGCGCAACGTTGGTGAACTGCCCGACTCCACGCATCGAGGCACAGCTAGCAACCCGGTCTGTGGCGATTTGCTTCACCTTCATCTGACCATCGCCCAAAACAAAATCATTGCTGCCGGTTTCACAGTGCAAGGCTGTCCGCCCAGCATTGCCGCCGGCTCTGCATTGACAGAACTGTTGGTTGGATTGCCGGTCGAAACCGCTCGTCAGTTGTCGCCATCGGACGTGACGCGCGCGTTGGATGGATTGCCGCGCAACAAAGAACACTGTTCTGTTCTGGCGATTGACGCTCTTCGTTCTGCGCTGGCAACACTCGCCGAATCGCCAAACGACATGGTATAACCCGTTTTCCGTCGCATCCAATTTCACTCAACAAAACAAATCTATATGCCTGTAGCGCCACCCGTACATTCGGAGGCCGAGCCATTGCGCCGAGTCTCTGCCGACCAGATTCTGCATCGCCTGCGCGAAATGTTCGGCGAAGACCGCGCGCGCATCACCACTGGCGACAACTTTCGCGTTGTAGACGAACCGGAGCGCGTAGTCGCTCTGCCTCACAACATCAACGAATTAAGTGAAATGCTGAAACTGGCGCAGGACGAACGCTGGCGCGTGATTCCTGCTGGCGCGGGCACGTGGCTGACCGTAGGCAATCGTCCTGTGCAATTTCATCTGGTCGTTTCCACTTCGATGATGAATCGCGTGCTGGAATACGAACCCGCCGATTTGACGGCGACGGTTCAGGCTGGTTGCGCGCTGACGGAATTCAATCAACAAGCCGCCAAACATCGCCAGTTCATCCCGCTTGATCCCTTCGGGGAACACAAATCCACGATTGGCGGCATCATCGCGTCGGCCAGCAGCGGGCCGTTACGCTTCGCCTGCGGAACTCCACGCGATTGGCTGGTCGGTATTACTGTGGTTCACCCGAACGGCGGCCTCAGCAAGGCAGGCGGCAAAGTCGTCAAAAACGTCGCCGGTTACGATCTGTGCAAACTGTACACGGGCAGTTTCGGTTCGCTGGCCATGATTGCCGAATTGAGCTTCAAGCTGCGCGCTTTGCCGCCGACGGAAAAGACTCTGGTGTTTTATGCCGCCGATGCCCAAAGGCTTTGTGAATTGGCGTTGCAGATCAGCGATTCCGACGTGCAGCCTTCGGCGATGGAGTTGATTTCGCCAACCGAAGAACTTGACTTGCCGATTGAATCCAACCGCTTTGCGCTGGCGCTTCGTTTTTTGAACGAAGCCGAAACCATCGAATCGCAACTCAATGATGCGACTCGCCTCGGCGCTGAATTCGACCGCGTCGTCCTGAGCGCAACCGATGCCGAAGCGTTTTGGCGCGTGTATCACGAAACGGAAACCGACGACCGCTGGGCATTCAACCTGCGATTGAGCGCCTTGCCCGCCGATTTGAACTCTGTGCTGAACGATGTCAATCAACTGTTGCCGAGCGCAAGCTGGCGCGCGCACGCGGGAAACGGCGTCTTGCGCGTGCTGGCCACAGAAGATTTGTTTGACGGACTGCAAACCAAACGCCGCCCGAAATTCATTGCCGAGCTTCGTCACTTGACGCAGGCGCGCGGCGGCCAGTTAGTCGTGCTGGAAGCTCCACAAATGATCAAAGATCAACTCGACACCTGGGGCGATGCAGGCGCGACGGCTCGATTGATGCGCGAATTGAAAAACCGCTTTGACCCCGATGCGCAACTCAGTCCGGGAAGATTTGTCGCTGGAATTTAGCCGGAGCGCGGACGTTCCAGTCCGCACGGCGACTGTAAACTTATGCCACTGAACACATCGCTTCACACTGCTCTCAACGCTGAGATGGACAAGATTCTGGGCTGCATTCATTGCGGCCTGTGTTTGCCCGCTTGCCCCACCTATCAGCAAGTCGGCAACGAAAACGACAGTCCGCGCGGACGCATTTACCTGATGCGCGCCGTCGCCGAAGGCAAGCTAGACGTTCAATCGCAGACGTTTTCGCGTCACGTGGATTTGTGTCTGGGTTGCCGAGCCTGCGAAACGGCCTGTCCGGCGGGAGTCAATTACGGCTACCTGCTGGAACATGCGCGCGAAACCATCAATGAACACGGCGCGAAAAAAGGTGGTGGATTTCAAAAATTCCTGCTGCGGTTGGCGCTGCGGCATGTCTTTCCTTACCCCAACCGGCTGAAAATTGTGTTCGCCGTCAATCGCTGGATGCGCGACAGCGGTTTGATTAAGTGGGCGTACAAATCCGGCCTTGTTCGCAAAGTGTCCAAGAAAGCAGACTTCGCCTTGTCACTGCTGATGACGACGGCTCCTGTTCGTCGAGACGGAGGGAAAGAGGGACAGAGGGAAGGAGGGACAGAGGGCACAACACAAGCTCCGCAATCCGCAATCCGCAATCCGCAATCTGCAATCTCTCTGAAGCCAGTCGCGGTTTTCACTGGCTGCGTGATGGAAGGATTGTTCAAACACGCCAACGACGCCACCAAACGAGTGCTGGAAGTGAACGATTGCCAGAACATCGAAGTCGCAAAACAGGTTTGTTGTGGAGCGCTGCACGCGCATTCGGGCGATTTGGAAGCGGCGCGCAAACTGGCGAGAGAGAACATTGACGCCTTCGACCGATTTCTGAGCGCTGACCACAACCCCGCAAACCCGGCGACGATCATCATCAACGCCGCTGGCTGCGGAGCTTTGCTGAAAGAATACGGCGAACTGTTAAAAGACGATTCGCGCTACGCCTCGCGCGCCGAAAACTTCAGTCGCCACGTCAAAGATGCGACGGAATATCTGGCCGCAGGCGAAATCCGTCTCGGCGCGGAAATCAAGGAAGCCGTGACGCTGGATGCTCCCTGTCATCTCTACCACGCGCAACGAGTGATGACCGCTCCGCAAAAAGTGCTGACTTCGATTCCAGGCGTCGAATACCGCCAGCTCGAAGGCATGCAGGATTGTTGCGGCGGCGCGGGCATTTACAACCTCAGCGAACCGGAAATGTCCGAAGGCATCCTTTCCGAAAAGATCGAAAAAGTGAAAGCCACCGGCGCAAAAGTTCTGGCGACGGCCAACCCGGGCTGCCACATGCAACTCGGCGCAGGCGCAAGAATGTTTAACGCCGACTGCCAGGTTGTTCACATCGTAGAATTGCTGGATGAGTCGTATCGGAAGGCTGGGTTTTATCAACAAGTGGGTTAGGCTGCCACTGTGTTGGGCTGAGTTACGATTCTCCGCTTCTCCTTTGCCCATCTCGTTCGAGAACTTCTTTGATTGCACCTTCAGTCGGCAGATAGAAGCTTGTTTGCCGAAGTCGCGCAATCGCGTCGGGCAAATCAAGCCAGCCTCTCTCCGCTGCAGTTTCCAGGATGTTGAGGATGGTGATGACGGGAATGTTTCTCCGGCGCGCCTCATTTTTCGCGCGCTTGTCATCAAGCAGCAGAGCATCGGCTGCAAGTTCGACGGCTAACGCAATCGCCGCGCGCTCACCTTTTCCAAGCGATTTCGCAGCATCGGCCAGTTCAAGTGATGGCTGCTTAACCTCAATCCATGATGGTTGCGAATCAATCCAATCCCTGACTGGCTGTGGCGTCCTGTCCCTGGTCAGTTCGTCAATCACCGCTTGTGGGAGGATGACGCTTCCGAACATCTTTTTGAGAACTTCGACTTCGCCAATCAGAATCAGGTAATGAAGCGGCGTTGTGTCGGCGATGACGATCATTTGCTGAAGAGAACTTTGAGGATTGCGCGGCCTTCTTCAATGTCTGCCGCAGTCATTTCAGAGCGAATATTGTGAGCCTTTAGAAGGGCGTTTGCTTCGTCAACGGTCAAATCAAGGATTTCGGCCAGCCGTCCGAGGCTGATTGCACTTGCGCGAAAAGCTTCAAGTGCGGCTCGCTCTAACAGTTCACGGGCGATCTGCCCGCCGTTTTGCTCAAAGATTGTTTCCGGTATGGTAAAAGTTACGTTCATAAGCTTCTCCCACGGCGAAGTCTAAAACCGCCACACCCTTTCAGGCAACCTTGAGACTGCACGGCGCAGGGTGGGTGGACTGTGGTAGCCGCCACCGTAACCATCCACGCGGCCAGCGAGCGGCATTTTTCAACTGCATAAGTCGTTTGTGATGGTACTTAATCCACGAGCCGCCACCCAGCCGGAGTGGCGCGTCTCACCTTTGCCCGCTTGCCTGTGCGAGAACGATGAGCCAGTTCCCGTAAAAAGCTAAATTTTTCATGGTGCTCCGCTTCGCTACGCGCCAAAGGGTAAAAAGGGCAGAGGGCTACAAAATCCTCGCGGAGACTACGACCCGCAAACCGACATAGTCGTTGCGGTAGCCGGGCGCAAGAGCGTCACGGCTGGCAGAGCGACAATCCAAAGAAACGCCGTTCCACGAACCGCCCCTCAGCACTCGATCATCTCCGAAAGGCAGGCCTTGCGGATCAAGCTTTTCGCTATGGGCGTAATAACCCTCGTCATAAACATCCTGACACCATTCAGCGATATTGCCGTGCATATCATGCAGACCCCAGGCATTTGGCTTCTTCTGTCCGACCGGATGCGAGGTGCTGCCGGAGTTGCTGTAATGCCAGCCATACTGGTCAAGCTCTTTCTCTTGATCGCCAAAGCAATACTTGCCCGTTGAGTCGGCGCGGCAGGCATATTCCCATTCCGCTTCGGTCGGTAGCCGATAGGCCTGGCCCGTCTTTGCCTGAAGCTTTTCGCAGAACTTCACCGCTTTATTCCACGAGACCTGTTCAACAGGATTGTAGTTGCCCTTGATTTGGCTCGGATTCTTGCCCATCACTGCCTGCCATTGCGCCTGTGTGATCGGATACTTGCCGATGTGAAAAGGCGAGAGCGTGACACGATGTTGAGGATGTTCGCTCTCATCACCCACGCCTTCTGGCGATCCCATCAAGAACGATCCACTGCGAATTGCAATCATCTCCAGCTTCACGCCATTGCCCAGGTCTTCAATGAAATTCTGCTCAGAACTTCTGGTTGATGGTTTAGGAACAGTAGGAATGTCGCGGCTGGGCTGGTTGGAAGGAGCTGCGTGCTTTTGTTTCGCGGTGGCTTCAGGCACAGCCTTTACGACCGGAGGCAGTTCCGGCAGCGAACCAAGCGGCACGGGTTCAAAGAGTGGTTTGTTGACCAGATGGCGCAACAGCATCTGGCAACCGTCATCAATATCAACCCGGTAAAAAGTAGCTTGCTTCAGCCGGTCAGGGATGTGCTGACGGTCTTCATCGGAGAAGACGACCGGGATAAAGCGGGTGTTGCGGTTGGCATTTTGATAAATCTCGTCGGTGATGAGGGCCGCTTCCCACGTCACTCCCAAGCCCTTGCCCGGTTCCTCGCGCCTTTCCGCGCGGCGGCAATAGGTTTCGGTGCAAACAACGAGTGCGAAATCCGCTGCTTTGATCTGGTCTTCCATCCACGCCCGCCAGCCTTCGGGCGGCGAAAAGACGTTGTGATCGGTGACGCATTCAATCCCATTCGCACGCAGCCAGTTGGCAAGCTCAAAGACGCGCAATCTGTGTTCAAAGGACTCATGACTGTAGCTGATGAAGACTTTCAACGTTTTCGTGTTGGGGGATGACATGGCTTAAGAACATCTCCTTCAGATGGCATAGCGTCTGCCTCAAGCGAATTCCAGGAAGTTGGGTGGCGCGTAAAAGCCGCGCTTGCGTAGTGGCTCTGGCGATTGGGTCTCACACAATTCGCGCAGCCGTTTCATATTTGCCGCGGCTTTGATCAAGTAAATCGGCTCCGGCAACGCGCCGACATCTTTCGCCCATTGCGTCGGCGTCTGGCCGAGGCGCAGTGCAAACAGTTCCACCAGTGAGGCAGCAGCAGCAAGAAGACGTGAATCATTTGTCTGCGGTTTTGGATATTCGTCCAAGCTCGGATTTTCGCGCAGCAAATCCTGAGTCAAACGTCACCATAAAGCGTCTCCCACAAGTCTGCGAAAGCGTATTGCGGTTTCAATTCGTTGCCCGGAACCACATACGGTTCGACTGCCACCTGCTGGCGGATTGCCACAGCAAAGAACAAAGTTGCTTAAGCTGCCTTTGTCAGTTGAACTTCATCGGCGGGCTGTTTCAAGTACTCAAGAACTTCCGCGTTCATCTTTTCGATTTCTGCCAAGTAGCCACTGGCCATGTAAGGGAAGTTTTTTGGGGATTCAACTTTCCGCATGTTTGCAACGATACGGCAAAAAAAAGCGATGCGTTCTTGTGTACCTTCAAGCTCCAAATCATTTTTAATCATGACTGCTCCTCCAAAATTACTTCGATGATGCCGCGCTGGCCTTTGTCACGTTTGACCTGCCAATAGCTTATGAATTCATCCACTGACTCAAGTAACACGGTCGAAGGACGAACTGAAAACACGCTTGCGCCGAAAACTTCGTGCGCTCGCATATGCTGAAACAATGGGAGCGTTTGTTCGTCACACTCGCCCATATCAAAATCATCCGTCATCACCAGAATGATGTCAACATCGTTGGGTGCTGGTTTGGCGGTAATGTAGCTGCCGAAGATAACAAAACGAAGCAGTTTACCAGTGGCCAATGCCAGCTTATGAATTCGCAAAAAGCCGTGTCGTCACCAACTGCCGTTGCTGAGTTCCTGTCCCAAAACGTTCGAGCACTTCTTCTAACGTCGCTCGGTGAACACCAACCGGTAAATCGCCAAACTCGTTGAATTCAGGTAGAGCCATCACCTTTTCCTTCCGCTAAACAGAACACGGATGCAAACTGGAATTGTATGCATCCGTGTTCTGTTTGTGCCAACCTGCTGACTTACGCAACCGCAGGATCAATGCCGTCCGGATTCACGCCCAAGTCGGCAATTGCCTGAGCCGCTTTCTTGGCGTTGAATTTGCCGTCGCGCGCCAGCCGAGACAGCGCCGCAGCCACGATGGATTCGGCGTTAATCTCAAAATGGCGGCGCAGGTAATCGCGGTTTTCGCTGCGACCAAAGCCGTCCGTTCCCAGACTGACCAAACGCCCGCTCAGCCACGGAGCGATCTGGTCATACACTATCTTCATGTAATCGCTGGCGGCGATGATAGGGCCTTCGGTGCCTTCCATCACTTGCTGGATGAACGGCTTCTGTTCGGGTTCGGTTGGATGCAACCGGTTCCAGCGTTCAGCGCGCAACGCATCGCGGCGAAGTTCGTTGTAACTGGTCACACTCCAAACATCGGCGGTGATTTTGTATTGCTCGGCCAGAATTTTCTGCGCGCGCAGCACTTCACCCATCATCGGGCCGCTGCCGAACAGTTGGACTTTGGCTTTGCCTTTAGCCGTGCCGTTGAGTTTGTAAATGCCTTTGATGATGCCTTCTTCAACACCTTCGGGCATCGGCGGCTGGACGTAGTTTTCGTTGTAGACCGTGATGTAATAAAAACGGTCTTCGCCTTCCTGGTACATACGGCGTAATCCATCCTGAACGATCACGGCAATCTCATACGCGTATGCCGGATCGTAGGCTGCGCAGGTCGGAACGGTGCTGGCCAACACGTGACTGTGACCATCCTGATGCTGCAAACCTTCGCCATTGAGCGTCGTGCGTCCGGCGGTGGCTCCGAGCAGGAAGCCTTTGCCGCGCGCGTCAGCAAACGCCCAGGCAAAATCGCCTATACGCTGGAATCCGAACATCGAATAGAAGATGTAGAACGGAATCATTTCCACGCCGTAATTGGCGTAGGCCGTTCCGGCAGCCGTAAACGAAGCCATCGAACCCGCCTCGGTGATTCCTTCTTCCAGAATCTGGCCTTCTTTCGATTCCTTGTAATACAGGAACATGTCGGAATCGTGTGGGGTGTAAAGCTGCCCCTGACTGGCGTAAATGCCTACCTGACGGAACAGCGATTCCATACCGAAGGTGCGCGCTTCATCGGGCACAATCGGCACGACGCGTTTGCCAAGCGTCTTGTCTTTGGTCATCAACAGCGTCAACACGCGCACAAAAGCCATCGTCGTAGAAACTTCGCGGCCTTGCGATCCATCCAGCGATTCTTTGAAAAATTCCAGCGGCGGAATCTGCAATTTTTCGGCTTTGACCTGACGAACCGGCAAGCTGCCGCCCATCGCTTCGCGGCGTTCTTTCATGTACTTGATTTCTTCACTGTCAGGCGCAGGGACGTAGAACTTAGCCTTCTTGGCGTCTTCTTCGGAAATAGGCAGCTCGAAGCGTTTGGTGAAATTGACCAGATCAACTTCTTCCAGTTTTTTAGCCTGATGGGCAAGGTTGCGGCTTTCGCCGGACGAACCCATACCGTAGCCTTTGACGGTTTTGGCCAGAATCACCGTCGGCTGGCCTTTGGTTTCGTAGGCGCGTTTGTAAGCCTGGTAAACCTTTACCGAATCGTGACCGCCGCGTCGCAAACGCCAGATGTCTTCGTCGGTAAGATGTTCGACCAGCTTCAGCAGTTCCGGGTATTTGCCGAAGAAATGATCGCGTATGTATTTGCCGTCTTTGGCGCGGAAGGCCTGATATTCGCCGTCAACGCATTCTTCCATGCGTTTAAGCAGCAAGCCGGTTTTATCGCGCGCCAGCAAATCGTCCCAGCCGCTGCCCCAGACGACTTTGATTACGTTCCAACCGGCTCCGGCAAAAGCGGCTTCCAGTTCATTGATGACTTTGCCGTTGCCGCGAACCGGGCCGTCCAGTCGCTGCAGGTTGCAGTTGATGACGAAAACCAGATTGTCCAGCTTTTCGCGGCTGGCCAGCGTCAATGAACCCATTGATTCCGGTTCGTCCATTTCGCCGTCGCCCAGAAAGGCCCAAATCTTTCGGTCGGTCGCCGGAATCAATCCGCGATTTTCCATGTAGCGCATAAAGCGCGCCTGATAGATGGCGTTCAGCGAAGCCAATCCCATCGAAACCGTGGGGAAGCTCCAGAAATCCGGCATCAACCAGGGATGCGGATAGGACGACAGCCCCGGCGTATCGCGCAATTCGTGGCGAAAGTTTTCAATTTGCTGTTGCGTCAAACGACCTTCGACAAACGCGCGCGAATAAATGCCCGGACTGGCGTGTCCCTGAAAGTAAACGAATTCACCCGGCTGGTCGCCAATTGCTCCACGGAAGAAGTGGTTGAAGCCGACTTCCAGTAATGTCGCCGCTGAAGCATACGTCGAAATGTGACCGCCAATGCCTGCATCTTTTTTGTTCTGCTGCACCACCATCGCCAGCGCATTCCAGCGAATGGCGCTTTTGATCTTGCGTTCCAACGCCAGATTGCCCGGATACGGCACATCGTCTTCGGGGCGAATGGTGTTGATGTATGGCGTGTTGAATCGTGGAGGTAGATTCAACCCGACGGCGCGGGCGCGCTGCGTCAGCGCATTCAGCAAATAAGATGCACGCTGCGGATTTTCTTCGTTCAGAATCTGGTCCCAGGCTTCCAGCCATTCCGAGGTTTCCTGCGGATCGTTGTCCGCAACAGTCGAGGGCGTTTCAGTGTTGATTTGTTCTTCGAGTTTGGCTTTTGCTTGCATTGCTCCTTGCTTCCTTCAGGTATCAGACCCGGTTCGCCGCCCAAACTTCCAGCTTGCGCCACAGACGGTGTGGCGCGTTTTTTAGCAGTCTTCCGAGTCGCTTTTTATGAGTTTCATTGTGATGAGATGTCGAAGTAGGCGGGCACTATACCGCAAACCGCGTGCAGTGTCGAAACCGATGCTTAGCTCCACTATTGGCAAATCCATTTCGGAAAAGAAAAACAGAGTGACAACAATCGAAGAATCCAGATCGCCAGGTAAACCAACGGCAGGAAGGCCGCCAGTTCCGTCGCGCTAAGTCTAGACCAGCGTCCGCTCAACACCCGCTGGCGAACTTTTATATTTTCAGGAACGTCACCAACGAAAAGTAATTCCGGTGGCTCTTGATTCTCTTCTCGCCACTTCTCCAGGCTCTTCAACTCAGTCAACCGGTTGAATGCGATCCCAATCTGCGTTCGATAATGATCTGCCAGAAAGTTGTCTGTTCGACCAAAATGGAACCAGACCAGCGCCAGAAACCAGCCCAGACAACACAACGCCGGAACGTATGACGAATAATCTTTATGAAACGACAGGCCAACCAACGTGGATTCAATGGTCAGAAAGAAATTGAACCGAGTCCACATCCGCGAAAAATGATCGGTCAGATAACGAGCTTTCAGCTCATAATCCTTTTGCAGAAAATCGTCTCGTCCTACCATTGGCACCTCCGACGAGTCACAGCTACAACTCGAATTTGTCTAGATAATCCGGGATTTCCACATGCCAGCCGAATTTCTCGACGATCTTCTGCTTCAACGCCTCCTGAGCTTTCGGTTCGCCGTGAACCAGAAACAAGGTTTTGGGCGCGCGCCGGAATCCGCCCAGCCAACGCAGAATTTCTTTGGAATCGGCATGCGCCGACAGATTTTCCAGTCGCTCGATTTTGGCCCTTACCGGAACGTATTCGCCGAAGACTTTGATTTCCGGCTCGCCATCCAGCAATCGGCGCCCGCGCGTGCCTTCGGATTGATAGCCGACAAAAACTACAGTGTTGCGTTCGTCCGGCAATCGTTTTCTCAGGTGATGCAAAATTCGTCCGCCCGTCGCCATGCCACTGGCTGAAATGACTATGCTGGATGTATCACTGGCAGAAACAGCTTTTGATTCGTCGCGCGTGCGAGCGATATTGAACCGTTGAGTCGCCAGTGGATTTTTGCGGTCGCTCATCAGGTCTTTCATCTCCGGGTCGTGATCTTCCTTGTGGCGCAGATAGAGTTTGGTGGCGCTGCCTGCCATTGGGCTGTCAACGTAAACAGGAATGATCGGTATTCGATTTTCTTCCTCCAGTTCGCGCAGCAGGTACAGCAAAAGCTGAGTGCGTCCGACGGCAAACGACGGGATCAGAACGTGCCCGCCGCGATTGACTGTGTCATTGATGATTTCTGCCAGTTTGGCTTTGACATCGAAATCGCCGTGTTCGCGGTCGCCGTAAGTGGATTCGACCACTATGTAATCTGCGTCTTCCACAGTTGAGGGATCGTTGATGATCGGTTCGTTGTATCGTCCCAGATCGCCCGTCATCACCACTCGGCGCGTCGCTCCGTCCTGGCATTGGACATCGAACAGCACAAAACCCGAACCCAGAATGTGCCCGGCAGTGACAAATTCGAATGACAGCTTTTTCGTCAGTTGAATTCGTTTATGGTAGTTGACCGATTCCATCAACCGGCAGGCGGCGTTGGCGTCTTTTTCAGTGTACAGCGGCAACGCCGGGTGATGTTTTGTCGCGCCGGTTTTGTTGACGTAATCGGCATCTTCTTCCTGCAATCGCGCCGAATCGGGCAGCATGATCCGCGCCAATTCGACAGTCGCCGGAGTCGCATAGACCGTTCCGTCAAATCCGTCGCGCACCAGACGCGGCAGATATCCGCTGTGGTCAATGTGTGCGTGAGTCAAAATCACAGAATTGATCGAAGCCGGTTTGATCGGAAACGGCTCCCAGTTTAGCAACCGCAGATGCTTCAGTCCTTGAAACAATCCGCAATCCACCATCACGCGATAGCCGCCGACTTCCAGCATGTGCTTCGAGCCGGTGACGGTTCGCGCCGCTCCCAGAAATTGAATATGTGCCATTTATGTTTGTCCTCCGTGCCGGAGTTTGTACCACAACAATTTCGCAGAAGCGAAATTCCGCTTGGCCGGATTCGGCAAATTGAGCATACTTTGCGCGAATCACCCGATCTTTTCCCCGTAAAATCCCTGAGCGAGTCGCCCTCGCTCCTCAAACCGCAAGGAGAATCATGAAAACAACCCTGAGTTTATTTGTTATTGCCTGCTGCCTGGCGTTGATCTTGGCGCCTTCCACTGCGGCTTCGACGTTTGGCTTCCGAATCAAAGCCGACATTCCGTTCGATTTTCAGGTTGGAAAAAAGAAAATGCCCAAAGGCGATTACATCATCGAATCCGTCGGGTCGGGCGGCACGGTGCTGATCCGCCGTGAAAAAGGCGGCAAAGCCGTCAACGTCATGACCGTCATTGATAAACTCACCGACAAACACAAATCGAAACTGGTGTTTCGTCGTTACGGCGACCAATACTTTCTGGCCAGAATCTGGGACGGTTCCAGCGAAACCGTGCTGAAGATTGAAAAATCCAGCGCCGAAAAGAAAGTCGCCAAATCGTTCAAAGGCCAATCCGGCAAAGACGAAGACGAAATCCCGGTGACAGACAAGTAGGCTTGAAGCGCACCGGATTAATGCAAAAACCCCGTAGCCTGATTGCATCATCAAGCTATGGGGTTATTTCGTTTTGCCACCCGATTACGCCGCACACGCAGGCTGCGCCAGTTCTTTCTGAGCAGCATTTTCCGCCGCCAACTTCGCCCAAACACGATCAAGAATTGCTTCGTCTTCCGGCGAAAGATCAAGCTCCGGCGCGCCAAGCTCAAAACCATCTCGTTGTGCGGCTTCTTCCGCCAGACGCTTTCTTTCAACTTGCTCTTCAATCATCGCCAAATAGTCGGCGTATGAAGCATCCGGATTGAGCAAACCAGCCTCTTGGTCGGCGCTCAGATCTTCAGGCGTCATAATTATTCGTCCGAGATATATTGTTGGCATAAGCTTACCTCTCAAGTAGTCCTTTCTCGTCGCAATACTGTTTGAACGTTCGCATCATCGCACTTTCGTCATTCAGATCAAAGATCATTCCCACATCACTGCCGTAACGCTTCCACCAATCTTTTCCGCCATTGGCAATAACCTGATTGACCGTTTCCGAACCGATCAACGATGCCACAAGAAGATTCTTTTGCTCGGACGTCAACGTGGCATCAAATCCGAATCTCGCCCACGTGTAATAACCATTGCGTGAACCATCGAACAAATAACCGGCTGCCCAAAGTTCAAATCGTTTCAAACCGAGCGCCTTCGCCCCATTCACCTGTCGCAAGAAAGCTCGCGCCCCAAGCCCTTTCCCTCTTTGCCCTATGGCAGTGCGGACTTCGTGAATGTAACCGTAAAGTTCACCTTTGGCATCGTAACGAATGCTGGTTTCATAAACTTCAAATCGCGATGGGTCAACCACTGACAGATACAGCCAATTCTTTTGCCGACTGACGTTCACATTGACAGTGGCTCCGTCCAACGCTCCGGCCAGATACGCCAAGTCTTCATCGTTGAAAATCTGCCCAAACAATTGCCAGGCAAACTCAAGCGCGCCTTCTTCGTAATGTACCTGAATCTTTTCCATACCGCGCCGTCATTCCAGAAATCATTTCTTGATCGCTTCCCGCAAATTCAAATTGCTGATTAACCGATGAAGGTAATTCGCCTGGACGCCGAGCAACCGGGCGGCTTCGGTAATGTTGCCGTCGGATTGGCCAATGGCTTTGAGTATCAGTTGCTTCTTCGTCTCTTTGATCGCTTCGTGATAATTGGCGATGGAAACATCCGTCGTTTGAGCATCGGCTTCGGCTTCAAGAACGGCTTCGGGCAAATCTTCGGGACGAATCAAGTCGGTGGAACCAAGCACGATGGCTCGTTCGATGGCGTTTTCCAGTTCACGAACGTTTCCCGGCCAGTCATAAGCCGTCAGCAACGCCCGCGCTTCCGGCGCAATGCCGCGCACCTGACGTTTGCATTTGTTGGCATATTTCGTGGCAAAGTAATTCGCCAGCAAAGGAATGTCTTCGCGGCGTTCGCGCAACGGCGGCAGCTTCAGCGACACGACATTCAATCGGTAATACAAATCCTGCCGAAAGCCACCGTCCTTGATCGCCAATTCCAGGTCGCGATTGGTGGCAGCAATCAATCGCACGTCAATTTTGATCGGACGAATTCCTCCAACGCGCTCGAATTGTTGTTCCTGCAAGACGCGCAGCAGCTTGGCCTGCAAGACCAAAGACATTTCGCCCAATTCATCCAGAAAGATCGTGCCGCCATCGGCGATTTCAAACTTCCCTTTTTTCTGCGCGACGGCTCCGGTGAACGCGCCTTTTTCGTGGCCGAACAACTCGCTTTCCAGCAGGGTTTCGGTCAGCGCTGCGCAGTTGATGGCGACGAATGGTTTGCCAGCGCGTGAACTGTTTTGATGAATAGAACTTGCGGCCAGCTCTTTCCCAGTTCCGCTTTCGCCGCGAATCAACACTGTGGAATCGGTTGGCGCGACTTTGGCAATGAACTGATACACGTCGCGCATGCGCTTGCCTTCGCCAACCATGCTGCGTTCGATGTTGATTTCTTCGGTCAATCGGCGGTTTTCGTTTTCCAGCCATTCCAACTGGCGAACGTTTTCCAGCGACACGGCAGCGATTCCCGCGATGGCCGAAACCAGTTGCAGATGGTCTTCGTCGAACCTTGTCGCAGCATCGCTGGCGCTCAGATAAATGACGCCCAGCTTTTTGTTCATCAGCAAAATCGGCACGGCCAGCAGAGCGCGCGTTTGCGAAACCATCAAACTCTCGTTTTCGCCAAAGTCTTCGCTTTCCAGAACGTTGTTGCTCAGAATGGCTTCGCCCGCGTTCAAGACCTGATTGATGATGGCGCGACTGATTCGCACGGTCGTTTGCGGACCTGCCTCCCTGTCCCAGCCGAATGTGGATGCAAAATCATCTAGCGCGGATTTTCCATCGGTCAACAAAATCGCTCCGCGCTGTGCGGGCACAACCTCGAAAATCAGTTCCAACAATTGCCGCTGCAATCCGTCCAGACTGCGAATCGAATTGATCGTCCGGCTGATTTTCAAAATCGCGTTCAAATCACCGACCAGCCGGGAATTCTCGCGTTGCTGTTTTTCCGGATGCAAGAGCAGCAAATCTTCCTGTCCGATGCGAATCGTGTCTTGCGACAAACTGCGGCTTTCATCCATCTGCACTCGCCCGGAACTTTCTTCTTCGGCCAGCGGGTCTTTGTCATGAAGCTGAAACAGGAAGTGCGAACTTCCAATGGCGATTCGATCTCCGTGTTCCAGCCGACGTTCCTTGACTGGCACCCCATTGACAACCGTTCCGTTGAAACTTTCCAGATCGGTCAAGACAAACCCGTCGCCTTCCGGATGAATCTTGCAATGTCGCCGCGAAGTCGAAAGATCGGCCAGCGAAATTCGGCTCGACGATTCCCGGCCAAACATGATTTCTTCGTCAGCCAACTCGAAAATTTTGCCTTTCAACGGGCCGGCCAGAACTATCAATCGTGGGGTTGACATAAGTTCACCTCAAAAAAGAAACGCGACTATCCAGACAGATAGCTCCCACATGGCCAAGCCTATCCGCACAGATAGAATTTGAGAGAAAACGATTTTGGCAGAAAAACCTTCAACAGTTATTTCGCAGCAGTCTGGCGATGACAACTTCCACGCCTTCAACCATTTCTACAAAGCTGCGAATTTGTGCTGAGCGCGCAACTTCTGCGGCACGGCGGTTGATCCAGCTTTTATCGAACCGACGAAGCGAATGATTGCACAGAAAGCCGATCAAGATGAAGAAGAGCGAAAACATAGGAACAAGATCGTCCCCAAAATTCGCCCCTTGTGGCAAACAGTTTTCCCGCTGAAACGTTGAGTCTCTCACTTCGGCAACCTGAAGCCCTGCGCTTTGGGTTGCCGTTTTTTGCCTCTGCCAGACCGCTTTCTTGTGAGCTATAATCCCGCGCGATTTCAATCCTGACCTGAAGCAGAAGAGTTTTTCCGATGAATCACATTTACGGTTTATCGCCCGTGCTTGAAGCGTTGCGCGCGCGGCGGCGTCCCATACAGAAAATTTTGATCGCCAGCGGAGCCAATCCTTCGCGGCTGAAAGACCTGACCGAAGCAGCGCAGCGAGCGGGCATCAAGATCGAAACCCGCGACCGGCGCGCGCTTGATGAATTGACGCGCAACGCCAACCATCAGGGCATCGTTGCGATCACGGCTGACGCGCGCACTTCGCCCAAACGAAGCACCGGTTATGTTGAACCTGACGCGATTCTGGATTCGTTGGGCGAACGCCCGTTGCTGGTGCTGCTGGACGGAATCGAAGACCCACACAATCTGGGAGCGATTTTGCGAACCTGCGAAGGAGCGGGCGTTGATGGCATTTTCATTCCTGAACACAGAGCCGCCGGATTGAACGAAACTGTCGCCAAAACTTCGGCGGGCGCTGTCGAATACGTTCGCGTCGCTCGCGTCACTAATCTGGTTCGGCTGATTGAAGAACTGAAGGAGCGCAACATCTGGGTGGTTGGCATCGAAGGCGGAACGGAAACTCGCTACACCGATTTCAATTTCAACGCGCCGATAGCTTTAGTGCTGGGCAGCGAAGGCAGAGGCATTCGCCGACTGGTGCGAGAACATTGCGACGCCATTGTTTCCATTCCCATGCACGGACAACTGAATTCGCTGAACGTGAGCGTGGCGACGGGCGTGGTGCTTTTTGAAGCATTGCGGCAACGGCAGCGGGGTTGACCAGACACATCTGGAGTATCAAAGAACTACTGTGGACTGCAGTCTCACCAAGTCAATCAACTCAAGATGGGCAGACCACCCGCGAACTGTCATTACCAACTCAGCCGATTGACGATCACCTTGCCATTGTTCACCACCAGCAAAATGTCTTGCAGGTTGGCGATGTCTTTCAGCGGATCGCGCTCGATGGCAATCAGGTCGGCCTCGAATCCCGGCTTGATGGCTCCGACTCGGTTGTTGATGCCCAGACATTCAGCGACAAGAATCGTGCTGGCTTTGATCGCTTCCATCGGCGACAGACCGCGAGCAACCAATTCAAAAGTTTCGTCTGCCATTCGACGGTCGCTGTTTGGGCTGTAACCCGTATCAGTTCCGGCAATGACCCTGATGCCGAGTTTGATGGCCTTTTCCGTCGCTTCGTGCAAACGCGGCAGCATGTGGCGTCCGCGAATTGCCAGCAACGCATTGTCGTAATCGCCGCCCGGATGCAGCAGATCATCCATAGTCGCAATCGTCGGCACGAAATAAGTTCCCTTCTCCTTCATCAATGCCAGCGTCGCATCGCTCAGATAAGTTCCGTGTTCAATCGAACGAACACCGGCTTTGACCGCAGCCGCCGCGCCTTCGTCGCCGTGCGCGTGCGCAGCGACGAACAAATTCGCCTTGCGTGCTTCGTCCACAATGGCGACGATTTCTTCGTCGCTGAAAGTTCGCTTGCGCGGGTCGGTATCTGGCAATCCGGCGCGTTCAGTGACATTGACCTTGATGACATCCACGCCGCGTTCAACCATAGCGCGCACTACGCGCCGGACAGAAGCATCGCCTTTGACGCCGACCATCAAATCATGAAGCTTCGGGAAATCCAGAAAGAAATATTCCACCAGTTGCGGACGAACGTGATAACCGGCGGATAAAATCTCCGGCAAGTCTGCGTGACCGGCGCGGTTCAGGTCGCGCATCCCCACATCCACAAAATGCGGAATTCCCATGTTGCGCGCCGTCGTCGTTCCCGAAGCCAGCGCCGCTCGCGCTGATCGAAAGTCGGAAATGTGCGTGTGCGCGTCCACAAAACCCGGCAACATCCATTTCCCTTTCAGATCAATCACAGTCGCTCCCGCAGGAACGTTGACCGAACCGGCGACAATGCTTTCGATTTTGCCGTTGCGAACTAACACAGTCGCGTCACGCAACGGTTGATTGCCTGCGCCGTCAATCACATTGGCGTGAATGATGGCCAGCAGCGTTGGCGAAGTTTGCGCTTCGCGTTTTGGCGCAAACAGCAACGCAACAGTCAACAGCAAACACAACAAACCGCAAATTTTGAATTTCATCGTTGGAGTCTCCTGATTGAATTGGCGACCGTCAGTTCATGCCATCAACCATCGGTCTAGAAAATTCCAGGCCTTCCGTCGAACATCCGGCGGAAAGTCATGCCCGGCATCCGGGTACACGGCAACCAGCTTGTCTTTGGCGTTGAACACTTGCTCGTAAATCGGTTGGGCGGCGTTGACGCAATCCTGCACACCGGAAATTTCGAAGTTGCCATCTCGCAACGGCGCGTTGATGAACAACGGGCGCGGAGCCAGCGCCACCAGCAATTCTGGAAAATCGAACGGAATGAGATTGGCGTCATTGCCGTACTTTTCGGCAATCAACGGCATGTATCGAACGCCAGACCAGCCAGTCAGATCGCCGTTGTAATACTTCTTCGCCGAAGTGAAACCGCAACTCGTCACCATAGCCTTGATGCGCTGATCGAAAGCCGCGACAAACAGCGTGTTATGCCCGCCCAGCGAATGGCCTATGGAACCAATTCGCTTGTCGTCCACCATCGGCAAGGATTGCAGCAGATCAACGGCTCGCATGTGATTCACTATGCCTTTCATAGTGCAACTGACATAACCATTTTTGTAGGGATCAAAAGTGTTTTCACCCAGGTAAGGATAATCCGGCGCGATGCAGACAAAGCCGCGCTCGGCCAGTTCTTTGGCGTAATGAAGATTCGCGCTGCCGCCAAGTCCCGCCGGTTCGCCTTTTCCTATTCGGGTAGTCTGGTGCAAACACAACATAGCCGGAGCGCGACGCTTTCGATTCTTCGGAATCAGCAAATAAGCCATCACCCAATCGTCACGTTCCGCCAGATATTTGATTTTCGTGCGTGTGAACGCGCCCAGGTCTTCCTTACCCAGTTCTTGAAATGTAATCGGCTCGCGTTTCGCCGTCGGCAAAGTTCCCATCGCCAACTGCATGCCGTCCAGAATTTGCCTTTGCGCTCGTTGCCAATCCGCGCGAGTTCTGATTGCCGAAAGGTCTGGCCGAGTTTGCGCGAACGCTTCGCCCAGCCAGAAACTGGCCAATCCGCAAGCCGACAAGCTCAAAAACGTTCGTCGTGTCAGATCGTCAAGGGTTTGCATCTGTGCATCTCCGAAGTTAGGTTTTATAATCGCGGCTCTCAAATTCACCAGATCGGAAGGAAAATCGAAATGAAAAAACTTGCGTTCGTTGGTCTCATTTGTCTGCTTGGATTGGCGTTGTACTCGACTTCGGCTGTTTCAGGCAATAGCGCTTCGGGCGATGTCGCGGACAAGACTTCGGTCAATTTCACCAAACACATCGCGCCGATTTTTCAGAATCGCTGCGAAGAATGCCATCGCGCCGGAGCAATCGCCCCGATGTCGCTGCTGACTTACGAAGACGCGCGCCCCTGGGCAAAAGCGATCAAGGAGAAAGTCATCAGCCGCCAGATGCCGCCGTTTCATGCCGCAGGCGCGATTGGTTTTTACGAACACGATCCTCGATTGACCGATCAGGAAATCTCCACCATCGTCAAATGGGTTGATAACGGAGCAGCCAAGGGAAATCCGAAAGATATGCCCGCGCCGAAAACCTGGAAAACCGGTTGGACAAGCGGCCAGCCAGATTTGATCCTGACAGCCAAAAAAGTCTACACGTTGAAAGCCAGCCCAGCCGATCAATACGCATTTTTCGTGTTCGATCATGTCTTCACCGAAGACACCTGGGTTCGCAGCATCGTCACTCGTCCCGGCAATCCCAAAGCCGTTCACCACGCCAACACGCATCTGGTTCCGCCCAGCCTGAAAGTCCCAGACGAAGGTTATTTTGAAGGCGATTTCGATCCAAGCGCGCGCGGCACAATCATGATTTCCGGCTGGGTTCCCGGCTCCAACGACATTTTGCTGCCCGAAGGCACTGGCGTGCGAATTCCCAAAGGCATGCGGTTCGGCATTCAGATTCACTACGGCCCGAACGAAAAAGAAACGACCGATCAGACTTCGCTGGGAATTTATCTGGCCGACGGAATCATACGAAAGAATTTGCAGATGCTCTTTGGCGACCGCAAGGATTTGCAGATTCCGCCGGGCGAAGCGAATTACTCGCTGATTTCCAAACGTACTTTTTCTTCTGACGCGGTGATTCGATTCTTCCACGTTCACATGCACCTGCGCGGAAAATCGTATGCGTTCCGATTCACCTTTCCTGATGGCCGTGTGGAAACCTTGTTTGAAGTGCCGAATTACGATTTCAACTGGCAGCGCAGTTACGTCTTTGCCGAACCGATCAAAGTTCCAAAAGGAACTTCGGTGGAATTCATAGGCGCGTTCGACAACAGCGCCAAAAACAAATTCAACCCTGATCCGACGAAAACCATTCTGTGGGGAGAAAAGACTACGGATGAAATGATGCAAGGCCGCATCTTTTACGAATCGGCTACAGAAGATTTGAACCTGAAGGTGAAGAAAGGCCGGGTTGTGACAGAAACCGCGAGCAAGTAAAACCCTACCACCCGGCGTAAATCGAGAACCACGAACCGGCGGTCTTTTGCTGTACTTCGTTGGCCTGCGTCGAACGGTTCAGGTTGTCGTAATGCGTGATGGTAGATGCTGTGCGGATCTTCCTGTCGTCATGCGTCTTCACCATTCGATTCTCAGCGTCGTAATTCCTCGTACCCAGCCACGGCGTCGTGTAACTGTCCTTGCTCAGATTTGCAGCCGCGTCATATTCCAGCGCTCCGCTCATCGGCAGCAACCGGTTCCGCGACGCATCCACGTTGAACGGCAGGTTGTTTATCGAACCGCCCGGCAGCGCGCTCTTACCGGCCCGATCCCATGTCGCTCGACCGTTATACAACGTAAAGGCCATCCCCGACACCGTCTGGCCTTCCAGACCAACCAGGCTCGCCGGAACTTCCAACCGCATCCATCCGCCTGAGGGCGGCAGCGATCCCATGTGCCTACGGCTCGCCGTCCCGTTCGTTCCCCACGCGATGTTGTCCGCTCCCCAATAAGCCCGGTGTTCCCACCCTGTCCCGTCGTTCCATTGCAACATCACTTCGCTCGGCATGTTTCCCGGATCGAGGTAGACATACGCGAATAGCTTGTCGCCGCTGCCGACCGCCATCGTCGCCGTCGCTCCTGTAAAGTAATGCTGGTGCATCCCCGATGCAACGTTAGACTGGTGCGCCGAACTGCCTGATACCGGAGCAGGATTGCTGCTGAACCAGGTCTAACCGTCTCCGCGGTCGCGCAGGGTGGCGCAAGGGGGGTGGATCAGAGGAATGCCGGGCGGATGATAACCTTCATTATGACTGCCGAAACTTCCGGCAACAGAAGCCGGTCATAATGCTCGGTTATCAGCCGACCTTCCGAATCCCTTCATTGAGGTGGCAGGACAATCCGCACATCAAAGCGATTTCCTTTGTACTGTAACGAAGTTGCATCAATGTAACGGGGTTGATCTGAAGCTAACATATCAATCGTTTGGCTTCTGCCCTGGTTGTCACTGCGTTTCACGACTCTGTAGCGCCCACGCCCGATAGTAATCTTATAGTTTCCATTGTCGTCAGTTCGCGCAGCGATGAGACACTTACCACAATCTACGCGCTGGAAAATGATTGTGGTGAGACTCGCGGGCGTTCTGCCAAGATCAGGATGATTAAGTATCTCAACCTTACCCTCAAGCGTCACGACTTCGTTCAAAAGGTCTTCTTTTTCGGCGTCGCACACCTTCTCCCAATACATACCTATTGCGACTAAAGCCCACAAGGCGACCAGAATGGAGAAAGAGACTTTGTAACGCATCTCAGTTGATCCCCCTTCCTCCAACCATATTTCTTATCCACCTGACCACTAGCTTGGTCTCTTCTTTCACTCTGATCCCACCACTCTGGTTGTATTTGATTTGACCGGTCTTCTTATCTTGATCTGCGTATCCGTGTGGCACCGCAGCCCAATATGTCGCGGAAGGCGAAGCCGAATATCTTTCTCGCAACGGCAACCCACGAGCTTGAAGAATGAGATTGACGGCATCAACGACCGGACCAGTATTTCCGCCTCCCTCAGCTGGATCGCTCCTGCGGTTGGGATACCCGTGAGCAACTTCATGGGCGAAAACTGTGTACAAAAACGCCTTCACTGCGTTTTTATCCCCTGATACAGCCTTGTCATCGCTAAAATCAAGCGTGATCTTGTCAGCCACTCTTTTCTGCCCATTGAATGTTACAGTCGTGCCATTCTCAAGGTTCTGTCCGAACGCAACTGACTTGTCATTGTTTGAAACAGCAACAGCAGCAAAGTAATCGGTGCTATTGATTGCATCTGTCAGATATTGGGTAGCCCCCGCCACTTCTTTGCTGAGGCCAGACGTATTAACAGCAAGATAGCCGTCCTTCCCGACGGTTACACAGCCTTCACACCCATAAGTAAAGTTGGTTCTCTTCAGAAGATCTTCCTTATCGGCTTGGCTGAGATCCCCAGCATAAATCTTTTCTCCTGTGGGATCGGTATAACGAAGAGGGTTGTTTCTAACATAAGCATACAAATTCCAGCTTGTAGGGTCGACAGCCTGTGTGTCGTTTAAGAAGTTGTCCGCTGAAGTAAACCTGCCTTGAACTGCGCTGAAATATCTTGCTCCTGCGAAATCCAAGCCCGTTTCATTGTCTCGTTCATAGCCGACAAATTTCTGACGCACTGTGTCCGTCCCATAACTCCGAATCCCCACACTACTGCTTTCCTCCCCAAACGGCAGGTAATCGTGCCGCGTCACGTCCCCCAAGCCGCCGCCCAAAGCCACCACGATGCGCGGCGTTCCCAGGTGATCCGCCACCGTCCATCTCACGTTGCTGCTGCTTTCCGCCGTCACCAGCAACTGCCCCGCACGATACCCGTACTCCTTCTGCGGAGACGACGGCGAACCGTTGTATGCATACTCCGCCAGCAACTCTCCACCGAAGCCGTACACCTGCCAGGTTTCCGTCCCGCTGATCTTCCGCCGCGTCCGCTGCCCGTTCGCGTCATACGTGTAAATGTGTGCGCCGCCCGCCGCTGTCGCCATTCGGTTTTCGGCATCGTACGTCCGCTCGCCTCCACCCGCGCTGACTGAATAATCGTCAAAGGTCAGGTTACCCGCTGCGTCAAAGCACATCCCGCTCTTCGTTCCCGTGCAGGTGCTGCCGCCGGGTTTGCCCAGGCGGTTGTTCGCCGTGTCCACTGTGAAGGCGATATTCGCGTATCCGAACGAAGCCCCGGTGTCTATCGTCCGGTTGCCCCATCGGTCGTAGACGAATTTCTGGTACAGCGGATTCGACCAACTCCCAGACGAATTCTGCTGCCATTCGTCCACGTCCTGAATCCGGTTCAGCGGGTCGTAGGTGTAATAATCCCGCTGCCCCAGGTAGTACGAACTGATGGCGTCGTTCAGCGGCACGTAATGCTCCGCCATGATGACGTTGCCGTTGTTGTCCGAATTGTTCTCGAAGGGGTTGCCGTTCGCCACCGCTGTCGCGCTGTAATAGGTGATCAGCGCTCCGCGATTCCAATTCCATTCGTCTCCGCTATTGTTGCTCAAACGGATGTCCACCAACTGCATCCGCGCGTTGTAGTGCAGATTGTGATAGAGGTTGGTCGTCGTCCCGAAGCGTTCCCGTTTGCGCTGTCCACCCGCCCAGTAACTGAACTGGTCGGCGTAAGTGCGCGTTGAACTTCCGCCCAGCGTCCCGGTGAAGTTGCTCAAACGACCGGCACTGTCGTATTCGTAATTGACCTTGCGCGAACTTCCAACCGGATAAGTTTGCGAAGTGACGTTCCCCGCCAGATCGTAAGTCAGATTGCTGGGGAAAGAACTCGACCAAGTGCCGCCGGTTTTGAAATGCTGCCGTTTGGCCAGCGGTCGTCCCATCGCGTCGTAATGGTAGTGTCTCGTGCCGTTGGTTGCGCCATCGTAAAAACCTCTGATAAATGACTCGGCCGATTATTTATCAGAGGTTTTGTATGTTGCTGCCTTCAAATCCAGTTGTATCGGTTCAGTATAAATGTCATCAAGCCACAGCTTGCCGACATCTTTCCACTTTCGTTGCAACTTACGGCCAAACTTCAGACTGAGGCCTCTTCTCGGATTCGGTTCCAGATTGAATGACCAGACTTCATAATAAACTCGTAGCCAGAACACGCTTGCTTCCTGCAATTCGCTAAAAGCAGGAATCGAGTCAAAACGGTCTTCATTACAAACAATGGTCACTTTTGAATCGAAAGAGAAAGATTGGTTAGGCATCAGAATAGTGGTCACATCTGCTGGAGGAGTTTTCTGATCAAGGGCTTTGTGCATCTTATTCCATTCAGGGGATGTATAGACTGAAGGGCCTCCGATCTGACTGTACAATATATCTTGTGGGGTAAAATTCGGAGTGCGTGACACTTTCTTGCCACTGAAGACATACGGCTCGTTCCAGAGTCCTCCAAGACCATCTTCATACTTGTATTTCCAAAAAATAAGCGGAATTGAGCCAGTATTGGTTAGTTCACATCGCAACTCTACTACGATGTAATGGCTGGATCTCTGTTGTTCAATAGTGAGTGACTTAACCACGCCGCGCATTGTTAAGCTTTGCTGGCTTTGGGGCGTATTATCAGTTTGCGCTTTCACTGGTAACATAGATGAAAAGATAAGTAGGCCAACAAGCCAAAATAGTCCTGCTCTCATTTAAGACTCCTTTCACTGTTGTTTACGGTAATACCCTGTTTTGTCTTTTGTATCCGGGAGTGGTTTAACCGCACCGTATCCATTATTTTGACCAATATCAGGAACTGTCCCAAATTCAAAAGGGCCTTTCATTCCACTCTTGCTAAAGACCATTGGGACGCCACTTCTATTGAAGAAGAGGAAAGTCGCAAAATGATCGGCTGGTCTTTTATCATCTGTGTCGTACCTAACGATATCTCCTGTTCTTAGCTGGCTCTCGTTATTGAGTGCTACTGCATTGAGTCTTTGTCCACCTTGAGTAGCTCCTAAAATCTCATCAAGAGTTGGGGTGCCTTGGATTCCCTTAAAACGACCAAAACAAATGCCCGCAGCAGTTGATGAACAGTCCTGGCCCTTCCTATAGTTGGTATCTCCGCTTGAACCGTGTTTAACCACATCGCCGATCCAATCTTTGAGGTATCCTTCAATCGCATCAAATACAAACCCGATCCTGCCACCGGCATCCTTACCTCGAATAAGGCCATCACTCATCTTGCCAAAGATTTTATCAGCATCTTTCTGGCTAATATTGAGCGCCTTCGCCAATGACTCGGCATTATCCCCTTCTTCCTGAACCAGATACACCTCAACGCGCTTAATCTTATCCAGATTATCCGTTCCATCCTTGTTCTTCTCATAAATGATGTTATATCCCACCGCCCATAATCCAAGTGGGTCAATATAGGCGAGAGGATTATTCATCACATAAGAGTAGCGATTCCAGGTCTGAGGGTTAAAACCGCTTACACTTAACGGTCGTCTCCCGAACTTGAGTTGATTTACAATTCCCGGCGATATGACCAAGCCGGATAAAAAGCTGAAAAGTGATGAGTTAGTAACTCCCAGTTCTTTCTGTTGGAACGAGAAGTGCGCCGATTA